>ERZ856578.160-NODE-160-length-130428-cov-45.225821_pt1 | contig 130428 bp, 106 predicted proteins | sample MGYA00514384_ERZ856578 | MGnify/ENA primary metagenome ERZ856578 (study PRJEB29103, sample SAMN06111958) | human gut metagenome | biome: human gut; feature: ankylosing spondylitis patient; material: healthy_person | host: Homo sapiens | place: China:Hangzhou... | reverse complement strand
TGGTGGACGCACACGCCTTTCAGCTTCGTGTGGATGCCGTTGAGATAGAAGCCCGTGTCCTTGTCGAATCGGATGCTTCGGTAGCCGTAGGTCACGCGCTTTGACCGCTGAACCCGATTGCCGACTTTCGCGCTGATTTGGGCTTCGTAGAGGTTCGCCGGGGAAGCCGTCAAAAGCGCAGCCGGCGCATTGCTGGGTAGAATGCTCTGCTGATAGCTTGCCGCCAGCCCCGCACCGCCGCTCACGCTGATGCTGGTCGTCGGGGCATAGGTGGTCAGCGCCTTGTACGCGGCGATTTCAGCGGCAGAGAGGGCGGTTTCGGTGGGGGATTCGAGTGCCGCCCAGACATACACGTCATTCGTATCGAGGAACGCTTTGAAATCATCAAGTGTTGACGTTCCTTTTGCGGCGTATGCAAAGCCGATAAGGTTATTTCGGTTGGCAATCGCGCCACCGACAGTTTCGGCACCCGGAGCAGTGGAAAAGTGCGTGCAGAGCACGTTGGACGTGTAAATGCCGCTGAACCACGCAAAGTAACGGTCAACCGCATTTCCCGTTGTTTGCCAGCTAAGCGACGATGTAACCTTGATTTTGGTGATGCGCTGCACGCGCACCCCGCGCGTCAAATCCACTTCATCGCACACCCAATGCTGCCCGCTTTCATCCGTGTAATTGCCGCTGGATGCAACCGGGATGCCCGGCAGTGCGTTCGGCGTTTGCAGCGTCAGCGTCTGCGAATTGTCCGCGCCGTCCGATACCGTGACCACCACCGTTCCGCTGTCGCCCGCGCTGACAATCGGCACGGGCGCGGTCGGGGTCGGCACGCCGTTCTGCGTGCTTTTGCCCCAGACGCGCAGTGCGCCAAGCGGTTTTTCCGCCAGCGCGTTCTCGCACGTCAGCGGATTGCCCGATGCCGACACGCTTTTCCCGTTTTCCATCAAATCCCGCTGCTGCGCGTCGCTGATGTGCCATAATTTCGGGCTGCGGTACGCTACCGTCGCGCTGACGTTCTGCGTTTCTCCTGCCGCAATCACCGCCGACGCATCCGCCGTGCCGACTTTCGCGCCGTCCGGGTCGTACAAATCTACCGTGAACGTCGCCGATGCTTCCGCACCCGTCTTGTTCACCGCGTCAAACGCGACAACCGTTTCGCCGTTGGTCAGGTCACTGTCCAGCTTCGGGGTCGTTACGCGGATGTTCTCCATGCGAATCTGGTCATCCAGCAGCGTCAACAGCTCCACCGGGCGAATCATTCCGCTGCCGGAGTACCAGCGCGAGGACGGCTGTTCATTGCGCACAAACACCGCAATCGTATTCACGCCGCTGACCATCTGTTCCGTCGCATCCACCGCGAACGGGTTGTAGCCGTAATAATTCTTGTGTACCTGCTGCCCGTTGATGTACACCGTCGATTCCATGTACACGCCGTCAAAGCACAGCACATACCGCCGCCCGTTCTGCTTGTCCACGCTGACCGTCGTGCGATACCAAGCGTCGCCGCCATCCAGATACCCGCCCTCATACGTCGCTGGGCTGGACGAATTGAAGTCCAGCCCCACCGACCAGTCATGCGGCACGCTGACCGTCCGCCAGCTTGCGTCGTCAAACCCCTCTGCCGCTTCGGCCGTCGAGGAATACGCCGTGTTCGCCGTCGCAGAAATCAGGTTGAACTTCCACGAATCCAGCGTGACAGCAGAAACAAGCTGGTCGGCGGTCGTGACGGGGATGCCGATTTCCTCCAGCGCACGAAGGCGCGCATCCAACGACGAAAACTGCTCCTGCAGCGCCGCAAGCGAGTAAAAACCGGGGACATCCGCCACGAGGTCAGTGGAAGAGGGGAAAACGCAGCCCGTTGCGGCGAAAATGCAGTTCTGCACGTCGCCGCTGGTCAGGGTGACATAGATTTCGATGTCGCCGGGCTGGGCGTAGGCGGCGGGCGGCAGGGTGACGGACGCAATGCTGCCCTGCGCGCTGCCGCTAAGCGGGATGGTTGTGCCGGTGCGCAGGTGCTTGACCGTGCCGGAAACGGCGGTGTCGCCAAGGTCAACGGGATTTCCCGCGCGGAGAACCGTGACGGTGATTCGGTGCGCCCGGCGCGCATCGGTGATGAACAGCGCGGGGATGTTCATGCGGCGCAGGGGACGGGTGAGGTCAGCGGTATAGGTGAGGGTAGTGGTAATGTCAGTCAATTTCGTTCCTCCTTGTGTGATGGGTACGGCGGCGCGGGCAGGTACGCCGCGAAATATAGGAACTTGCGTTCGCTATATGCGCATGATAGCACAGATGCCCGCAATTGGCAAGAAAATTTGATTTCATTTGAATTGGCTTGATTTCATTTGATTTCGCTTGATTTTGCTTGAGGTGGGGGGATAGAAAGCTGCGCCTATCCGGCGCGATGGGGCTGTTCGCTTTTCCGCTGCTCCTTCTGCGTGTTTATCCACATTCCTCCCGCCCTAATTTCGCCTCTCCCTCTTTCCTTTTCCCCCTCCCTATGGTATAATCATACTGGAATCCTATTTCCGAGGAGCAGAAGGCGTATGATGAAGGATCTGGTAGTCATCGGCGGCGGACACGCGGGGTGTGAAGCCGCCCTCGCAGGGGCGCGCATGGGGCTTGATACCCTCCTGCTGACGCTGAATATGGACGGGATTGCCCTCATGGCGTGCAATCCCGTTATCGGCGGCAGCGCAAAGGGGCATCTTGTGCGTGAACTGGACGCAATGGGCGGCGAAATGGGGCGCGCCATCGACGATACGTTCCTCCAAAGCCGAATGCTCAATATGTCCAAAGGCCCGGCGGTTCACGCCCTGCGCGCACAGGCGGACAAGCAGCAGTACCAGAACCGGATGCGTACCGCGCTGATGACGCAGGACAACCTGACCGTCCGGCAGGGGGAAGTCGCCGCGATTGACGTCGAGAATGGGCATGTCACCGGCGTGACGACAACGACGGGGCAGCATATCTCCTGCAAAGTCGCGGTTGTCGCGTGCGGCGTGTATCTCCGCAGCCGGATTATCATTGGGGAGAGCATCACGCCGGGCGGACCGCAGGGGCTGATGAGCGCGCCGAACCTCAGCGGCAGCTTGACGCGCATCGGCTTTCCGCTCCGGCGGTTCAAGACGGGGACGCCCGCGCGCATCGACGTGCGGACGATTGATTTCGACGAAATGACGCCGCAGCCCGGTGACGAGCCAGTGACGCCGTTCTCGTTTATGACCGACCGCGCGCTGCACAATACCTACGCATGCTATTTGACATGGACGACGCCGGAAACGCACGACATCATCCGCCGAAATCTCCACCGCGCGCCGCTGTATTCCGGCAAAATCCACGGCATCGGGCCGCGCTACTGCCCGTCGATAGAGGATAAAATCGTCAAGTTTGCCGACAAGGAGCGCCATCAGGTGTTCCTTGAGCCGGAAGGGATGCAAAGCCGCGAATGGTATGTGCAGGGCATGTCCACATCGCTGCCGGAGGATGTACAGTGGGAGATGTACCGCTCCGTGCCGGGCTTGCGTCGGTGCGAGCTGACGCGGCTGGCGTATGCGATTGAGTATGACTGCATCGACAGCCGGCAATTGCGCCCGACGCTGGAAAGTCTGGATGTGCGGGGGCTGTTTTTTGCGGGGCAGATTAACGGCACATCCGGGTACGAGGAAGCCGCCGCGCAGGGCTTGCTGGCGGGCATGAATGCCGCTTTGACGGCGCAGGGCAAGCCGCCGATTGTGCTCACGCGCGATCAGGCGTACATCGGCGTGCTGACCGACGACCTGACGACGAAAGGCACGGACGAGCCGTACCGCATGATGACGAGCCGCGCCGAGCACCGCTTATCCCTGCGGCAGGACAATGCGGATTTGCGCCTGACGCGCATCGCCTACGAGGCGGGTCTGGCGACGCGGGAGCGCATGGAGCGCACGGAACGCAAGGCATCGGAAACCGCGCAGCTGCTGGGCGAACTCCGCAAGGCAAAATACACGCCCGGCGTTGCGCTGAACGACTGGCTGGAGAAGCATCATCAGCCGGAAGCACAGAATGGGCTAAGCGCAGTGGAACTGCTGAAGCGCCCGGAAATCACGCTGTCAGCGCTGGCGGAGCTTTCGCCGGAGATTAGGCAATTCGGCAAGCCTGCGCAGGAGCAGGCGGAAATCTCGGTGAAGTATGAGGGCTATTTGGAGCGACAGGAGACGCTGATTCGCCACGCGCGGCAGATGGAAGAGACGCTTCTGCCGGAGAATTTGCCCTACGAGGAAGTGACCGGGCTTCGGATTGAAGCGCGGCAGAAGCTGATGAAGCAGCGTCCGCGGTCGCTTGCGGCGGCGAGCCGGATTCCGGGGGTGTCGCCCGCGGATGTGGCGGTGCTGATGGTGTTCTTGGAAAAGCATAAGGGCAATGATTGAATGCCTTTGGGCGGGCGGCATTACTGGATGCTTATTTGCAGCTGAATTTTCTTGTTGCAGGGGATTTCGCCTCTGCGGAGGCGACCAAAGGGCTTTCCGATCGCCCTTTGGAAACCTTCGGCGCGGACACCCCCATGTTTCTTGATCTGTATTGTTGCTTGGTATTTTACTGCTCTGAGTATTGCTTCCAAAGAAGCAAAAGGACACTAACTAAAAGCAGTTTCAATAAAGCCCAATAAACTTAGATGTGGATGCGAAGCAGTCCAGAGGGCGACCGCAAAGCCCTCTGGTCGCCTCCGCAGAGGCGAAACCCCTGCTAAACATGCGGAAAAAAGTATGAAGACGCGCGCAACTCAATCGCGCGAAAGGGTCAAGGGGCAATGCCCCTTAGAAAGAAGGAATAACGATGGGACTGTTCGCAAAACTGCGTGAAGGATTAACCAAGACGCGTGATTCGCTGATGGGGCGCGTCGATACGCTGGTGAAGGAAACAAGGAAGATTGACGAGGATTTCTATGAGGAACTCGAAGATATCCTGCTCATGTCCGACTGCGGCATGAAGGCGACAACCGCCATGATGGATGAACTGCGCCGCCGCGTGAGCGAAAACAAGGTCAAGGATGCAGATACCGCCAAGCAGATGCTCAAAGATATCATGATTGAGCAGATGGACATCCCGCGTCCGCCGCTGCGCTGGCCGATGGTCATGCTCGTTGTCGGCGTGAACGGCGCGGGCAAAACGACCACCATCGGCAAGCTTGCCCTGCGCTTCCAGAACATTGGCCGCCGGATTATCCTCTGCGCGGCGGATACTTTCCGTGCGGCGGCGGCTGACCAGCTGACCGTCTGGGCGGAACGCGCGCGTGTGCCGATTGTCAAGCACGCCGAGGGCGCTGACCCCGCGGCGGTCGTCTATGACGGCATCCAGTCCGCCAAGGCACAGGGCGCGGATCTGCTGATTGTCGATACCGCCGGCCGCCTGCACAACAAGAAGAACCTGATGGATGAGCTGAACAAGATGCGCCGCGTGATTGACCGCGAGTTCCCGGAAGCGGATGTGCGCTGTATGCTCGTGCTGGATGCAACGACGGGGCAGAACGGTCTGGCGCAGGCGCGCGCGTTCAAGGAAGTCTGCGAAATCGGCGGCATCATCCTGACCAAACTCGACGGCACGGCGAAGGGCGGCATTGCGCTTGCCATCCGGCAGGAGCTGGAAGTGCCGGTGTGGTACATCGGCGTAGGCGAGGGCATCGACGACTTGCAGCCCTTCAATGCTAAGGACTTTGTGGAAGCGCTATTCTAATTAGGAGGGCAATTATGCCGTCTTTATCAACCTATTCGGCGGAGCTGGATTATGCCTACGCACCGGGGATGTTCCCGGCGATGGAATGCCTGCTGCACCGCCCGGAAAGCTGCCGCCGTGTGCTGCTGCATAGCCGAAGCGCCGGAACCGAGGGCGCACAGCGGCTTCGCGAGGAAGCGGAAAAGCACCATATCCGTGTGGAAGAGGCGGACAAGGCGCTTTCCCGCATTTCGGGAAAGGATAACTGCTTCGCGGCGGCGGTGTTCAGCAAGTTCGAGGATGACCTGCGCCCTGACAAGCCGCATATCGTCCTGCATCACCCGTCGGACAGCGGCAATGTCGGCACGATTTTCCGCACGGCGCTTGGCTTTGACGTGCAGGATATTGCCGTCATCCGCCCGTGCGTGGATGTGTTTGACCCCAAGACCGTCCGCGCCAGCATGGGCAGCATCTTCCAGCTGCGGCTGCATGTCTATGATGATTTTTCGCAGTATCAGGCGCAGTTCCCGGAACACGCGCTCTATCCGTTCATGCTGGACGGGTCGAAGTCCCTGCCGGATGTGTTGGGCGACATTCCTGACCGATGGACGCTGATTTTCGGCAACGAGGGCAGCGGTCTGCCGCCGGAGTTCAGCCGTCTGGGGCAGCCTGTGCGCATTCCAAGCAGCAATAAGGTGGATTCGCTGAATCTGTCCATTGCCGCGGCGATTGGGATTTACGCCTTTGCAAGGCGGTGACTTGTAAATTCTTCACCCACAGGCGAAATTTGCTTGACGCAGGGCTGCACTCTGCGCTACAATGAAGAATGCGGAATCCCTTTTTCGGAAATTGGTAGGAGGAAAGAACCATGAAGCAAAGCATGAAAAAGGCGGCGTTGGTGCTGATGCTGGTGCTGGCGGTGCTGCTTGTGCCGCAATGGAGCAATACAGCGCTGGCGGTCACAACGCCGTCGGATATCACCACGGGCAGTGACCTGCCGCCCGCGCCGCCGCTGCCTACGCCGCCCGCGAAAGGCGAAGTCGTTATTTCCGGCGCAAAGACGGTTCGCGGCGGCGAGAAGCTGACGTTCTCCGTCACCATCGACGGAAAAACCGTCCCGAACAGCGATTTGGAATGGACGCTGTACCCGGCGGATGCTTCGCTGGCGACCATCAAAAGCGGTGTTATTACCACCAAACGTGTGGCATACACGCACTATGTGCAGGTGTCGGCGGCGCTGAAAAGCGACCCGTCGCGCTATGCGAACTTCCGCCTGTGCATCGCGCCGGGCGTGAAAAAAATCACCGTCAGCGCGCCCACGACGTATGTTGATTTGAGCGGCAGCAAAACTTTGCAGCTGAAAGCGACGTGCGACCCGGAGGACGCGATTGCCGATGTCACATGGTCGAGCAGCAGCAGCAAAATCGCGACGGTGGATGCAAGCGGTCTGGTGACGGCGCGCAAGACCGGCAAAGTGACCATCACCGCCACGGCGAAGGACGGCAGTAAGGTTAGGGGCAGCATCACCCTGCGCGTCGTCAGCGGCGTGACGGGGCTGACCATCGAGGGCGCAGGCAGCGTCGCGGCGGGCAAGTCCATCACGCTCAAGGCAGTGATGATGCCGGCGGATGCGACGGAAAAGGGCGTCGTCTGGTCGGTGGACTGCGACAAGAGCATCGCCAGCATCAGCCAGAGCGGCAAGCTGACGACCAAGAAAGTCAGCGCGATTACGAACATTACCGTGACGGCAGTGTCCAAGCAGAACAGCGCGATTCGCGCCACCCACACGGTTACGATTCGCCCGGTGACGACGGGACTTGCGATTTCCGCGCCGCGCCTGACGATTGACCTCGCGTCCCCGACGCTTCAGCTGACGGCAAAATGCATCCCGGAGGACGCCTCCCAGCAGGTGACGTGGTCGACCAGCAACAAGCGCATTGCGACGGTGGATGCAAACGGTCTGGTGACGGCGAAGAAAGTCGGCAAGGTGACGATTACCGCCAAGGCGACGGATGGTTCGGGCCGCTCGGCGAAAATCACCCTGACGGTCGGCAGTGCGGTCGGTACGCTGGAAATCCGCGGCGCAAGTGCCGTCGCGCAGGGCAAGACCATCACGCTGAACGCCGTCATCACCCCCGCTACGGCGACGAACCAGAAGGTTATCTGGTCGGTGGATTGCGGCAAAGACATCGCGACCATTGACCGGCATGGGCGATTGAAGGCTGGCAAGGGGTTCACCGCGCCTGTGACCATCACGGTAACAGCGGTCAGCGCGGAGAACAGCGCGATTACGGCGACGCGCACCGTCCAGATTCTGCCCCCGGTAACGACGGTTGCTATTTCCGCGCCGAGAAACTACATTGATGTGGACGGCGAGGACAAGACGCTTCAGCTGACGGCGCGCGTTTTGCCGGAAGATGCCGCACAGAGCGTCACTTGGTCGACCAGCAACAAGCGCATTGCGACGGTGGATGCAAATGGCGTTGTGACCGCGCTCAAGGCGGGCACAGTGACGATTACCGCGACGGCGACGGACGGCACGGGTGTCCGCGCGAAGTTCACCGTCAAGGTACAGAAGACGGTCAAGTCGCTGACCATCAGCGGCGCGGAAAAACTCGGCGGCGGGCAGTCCACGACCATCAAGGCGACGATTCTGCCCAAGGATGCCGCGAATCAGAAGGTCATCTACTCGCTCAACTGCCCCGCGAGCGTCGCGACGATTTCGACCAGCGGCGTGCTGACCACGAAGAACGTGACAGAAATCACGACGGTAACGGTGAACGCCGTCAGCGCGGAGAACAGCACAATTTCCGCAACGTGGACGCTTGTCATTTACCCCAAGACGACGAAACTCACCTTGACGGCAGCCAGCAGCTGGATTAACGTTGGCGCGTCGGTGCAGCTGCATGTGTCGGCAACACCCGAAACGGCGCAGATGCCTGTCCGCTGGCGCAGCAGCAACACCCGCGTTGCGACGGTGGATGCAAACGGCGTTGTGCGCGGCCTCAAGGCGGGCACAGCGACGATTACCGTCCGCACGACCGACGGCTCGAACAAGCGCGCGTCCGTGCGCGTGACGGTCGGCATTCCAGCGACGGGCGTGGTGATTACAGGCAACCGCATCGTCCGCGCGGGTGCGACGCTCCGGCTGATGGCGACGGTCCAGCCCGCGAACGCCACGGTGAAGCGTGTGACGTGGGCGGTCAACTGCCCCGCGAGCGTTGCGACGATTTCTGGCGACGGGAAGCTGCGCGTGTCCGCAAACGCGGAAACACAGATTATCCTCGTCACCGCGACGGTGAATGACGGTCAGCGGGTGAGCGCGGCATACCCGGTGTACATTCAGGGCAAAGCCCCGGTGCCGCCCACGCCGACCACCCCGGATGCGCCGGAAAAGTAAGCAGAATAAAGAACAGACCAGCATGGTGTGATGCCGTGCTGGTCTGTTTTGATTGTGGATTTTTTTGAATTTTGGCTACTGGCAGGGACGCTTCGTTGTCTGCGCCTTTGTTGGCGGTTTTCTTGGAGTTGAGCGTCCGAGCAACAGTTGGGGCGTTGCCACAAACCCCATAAGGGACGCTGTACCTTGCCCCCTCCGCGCGATTGAGTTGGTCGTTTTTCCCCTATTGTTTCCGCGTGTTTATCCTCTTTTAGCCCTCGAAGGCGAAGGGGGCGAGCGGAAGCCCATTCCGCCCAAACAGCGACACCTTCCCCCAATTCACATATGCATACCTTACCTTCGTCGGGTGGAGCACCGCCACGCTCCGCAAGCGCATCTCCGTCCCATCCAGCGTCACCGACTGCACAGGGTGATACGCCCCGTCCTCCCCGGCAATCTCCAGCAGCAGTTCGCCTGTCTCCCGGCGCAGCACAGGTGCGCTCAGCGTGACAACGAGCGTATCTCCCTGCGTATACTTCCCCAGCGCGCGGGGGGATTCCGGCGCGTCCATGCCATAGACGACGCGCAGGGCAACGTCGCACAGGCGCTCACCGGGGGTACGCTTGTCGGTCGGGTGGATGTTGTCGAACTCGCCGCAGTCCAGCAGAATCGCCAGACCACCGGGCTGGAGGGCACTTGCCGCGCGTGCCTGTGCAAGACGCAGGCGCGCCCAGTCGTGCTTATCCTCGTCGCCGGCGGCAATCCACATCGGCAGCTGCACGTTGAGGAAGGGGAGCGAATCGTCGCGAAAGAGCTGACGCAGGCGCATCACCATCGCAGTCAGCAGCACGTCGTAATGCTCGGTTTTCGCGGTGTCATCCTCACCCTGATAATACAGAATGCCGGTCAGCGTCGCGGGAACGACGCGCTTTGTCATCGTTTCAATCAGCCCGCCCGGACGATACGGCGAACCGGGACCAACCGGCGGATGCCAAGGGCAGGGGCCGACGGTTTCGTTGATTTCCGGCCACGAGATACCGGGATTGTCCTTCTTCAGCTGAGCAACATGCGCATTCCATGCGTTCATTTCAACCCAGAAAGCATCTTCCTCCTGCCGCCACTGATCGAAGGGCTTGTCGCCGCCCTGCTCACGGTAGCGGGTGATGTAGCGCTGCCCCTCGGCGGTTGCTTCCAGCGCTTCCTTGTCCATCCAGCAGGTCACGGACGTACCGCCCCAGTAGCAGTCAATAATGCCGATAGGGCAGTCAATCGTCCGCGCGAGTTTGCGGGCAAAGAAGTACGCCACGGCGGACATATCCCGCGCATAGCCGGGGCGAACGCGCTCCCAATGAGACGCGGCTTCGGCGGCAATGGCATCGTCATCCCAGACGCTCTTTTTCGGGACGTTGAAGTAGTGTACCAGCGGGTCGTCATGCGCCGCGATTAAATCTTGCCCCTCGTCGGCGTTTTGCAGTTCCAGCTCCATGTTGCTCTGCCCGGACGCAAGGTAGACTTCGCCAACCGAAATATCGGTGGACGAAACCGTTTCTGCCCCGCAGGTGACGGTCAGTGTGCAGCTGGTCGCCTGTTCCATCGGCGGAAGATGCAGGAGGAAGCGTCCGTCGCGCGCTGTGCAGATGCCTTCGGAGAGAATCAGCCCATCCGCCGTCGTCACGCGCCCGGTGACAGTTTGCCCATCCGCCGCCGTACCCCAGACGCGCACTTCCTTGCGGCGGCACAGCACAGCGCCGCTGCCAAACAAGGGTGCAAGTTTAAACTCAATTGCCATCAGTCGTCCTTCTTTCCCATAAACGCGAGGTTGTGCGAGATGAGCAGGCAGCGCTGGCGCACGCAGTCCGGCGAACGCAGCGGGTCTTTGGGCGTGTGCAGCAGATAGTCGCACAGGCGGTCAATGTCCGTTTCGGCAACGTGCAGGCGCGTGTCCGACGAGGCATAGTAGATGTACACCTTGCCGTCGTCATCCGCAATCGCGCCGTTGGAGAACACGACGTTGCTCACGTCGCCCACGCGCTCGTGTCCCATCGGGCCAAGCAGCATCCCCGACGGTTCGGCAATCACGCGCGACGGGTCATCCAGCGCCGTCATGAAGGCGTACAGCACATAGCGCAGCCCTGCCGCCGTGTTGCGAACGCCGTGCGCGATGTGAATCCAGCCCTTGTCGGTGCGAATTGGCGTTGCGCCCGCGCCGTTTTTGCTCTCGGTGATGGTGTGGTAGCGGCGCAGGGAAATGATTTTCTCCTCATCAATGACGGGGTGCTCAATATCCTTGCACAGCCCGAAGCCGATGCCGCCGCCCGAACCCGTCTCGATGAAATCATCCATCGGACGGGTGTAGAAGGCATATTGCCCGTCCACAAATTCGGGGTGGAGGACGACATTGCGCTGCTGCGGCGAACGGAGCGTCTTGAGGTTCGGCAGACGCTCCCAGTTCTGCAAATCTTTTGTGCGGACGATGCCCGCCGCCGCAACCGCCGCGGACAAATCGCTGCTGGTGCGGTCTTTGCTTTCGGAGCAGAATACGCCGTAAATCCAGCCGTCTTCATGCTGCGTCAGGCGCATGTCGTAGACGTTCGTTTCCTCCGCGCAGGTATCGGGGAGGACGACAGGATAATCCCGGAAGCGGAAGCCCTCAGTGGGCTTGTCGGATTCCGCGACGGCGAAGAAGGACTTACGATCCATCCCTTCGACGCGCACGACGAGGCAGTACTTGCCGTTCAGCTTGATTGCGCCGCTGTTCATGGTGGCATTGACGCCCAGCCGCTGCATCATGAAGGGGTTCGACGCAGGGTCAGCGTCGTACATCCAGAAGGGCGGGATGTGCTCGCGGGTAAGGACAGGGTAGCGGTAGCGGGTATAAAGCCCGTTATAGAAGTGGTCATTGGCGGGGTTCGGGCGCGCGATGAGGCGCTCGTAGGACTCCATCAGGGAGGAAAAACTGCGGATTTGCATAGCAGTGGTCGCTCCTTTTTTCTTGTTTTGGATGCTGATTTTTAAGTTGCTTGTTTTTGATGTTGCAGGGGGAATCGCCTCTGCGGAGGCGACCAAAGGGCTTTCCGCTCGCCCTTTGGAAACCTTCGGTGCGCTCCCATGTTACTTGATTTGTATTGTTGCTTGAAAGAACGCGAGGCACACCAACTAAATTTGTTTCGATAAAGCTCAACAAACTTAGATGGGGACGCGAAGCAGTCCAGAGGGCGACCGCAAAGCCCTCTGGTCGCCTCCGCAGAGGCGAAATCTCTGCATTAACACGCGGACATAGCTTGAAAGTGTCACCAACTGAATCGCGCGAAAGGGTCAAGGGAGGAACTCCCTTGCGGGTGCAGGGCAGCGCCCTGCCGGAGTCCAGAGGCAGCGCCTCTGGCGCCTCCTCCTGCACAAAAAGAGGGATGTACGCACTCGTACATCCCCGCAAAATCAGAAATCGTCCTGCGCGATGTCGTCGCCCCATTGGAGCTTGGAGTGCGCCTTGATGTAGGTGACAACCTCGTCCACGGTGGTGAACGCCAGACCGACGTTGGTGTCCGCCGCGCCGTAGTAGATGGCGATGCGGCCGGTGTCGCCGTCCTGCAATGTAGCGCAGGGGAAAACGACGTTCGGCACGAAGCCAGTCGTTTCGTAGGGCTCTTCCGGCGTCAGCAGGTGGTTTTCGCAGCGGTACAGCACCTTCGACGGCTCGTTGATGTCCAGAATCGCGCCGCCCATGGAGTACACGAAGCCGTTGCAGGTGGTCGCGACGCCGTGGTAGAACAGCAGCCAGCCTTCGGTCGTTTCGATGGGGGCAGCGCCGCCGCCAATCTTGACGGATTCCCACCAGTTGCTGCCGCGCCCCATCACATGGCGATGGTGTCCCCAGTACTCCATGTCGGGCGATTCGGAGATGAAAATATCACCGAAGGGCGTGTGGCCGGAGTCAGACGGACGGGACAGCAGCTTAAACTTGCCGTTCACCTTGCGCGGGAACAGGACGGCGTTGCGGTTGAAGGGGATGAAGGGGTTCTCGATGCGCGTGAAGGTTTTGAAGTCCTTCGTCTTCGCCATGCCGATGGCAGCACCGTAGAAGTCGGTGCACCAAATGATGTAGTAGGTGTCATCCACCTTCACCAGACGCGGGTCATAGGCGTAGTGCGGCATTTTCGGGTTGCCGTTGTCATCCACAAAGGGCACTTTTTCGCGCTCGACGTCCCAGTGAATGCCGTCCTTGGAATGTCCGAGGTAGACATATGGGATGCCGTTGACCTGCTCGCCGCGCAGAACGGCAATGTAGCCATCCTCCCACGGCACAACGGCAGAGTTGAAGATGCGGGCAATTTCCGGCGTGGGATTGCGCCCCATGACGGGGTTCTCGCTGTAACGCCAGACGGGGGAGGAAAGCTTGTAGTCAGCCGGCTTCTCCTGCCACGGAATGTTGGGAAGGGCGGGGACGTTGAGCATCTTGACAGCCATGTTCTCGTACCTCTTTCTTTTTTTCATCCTATTTTCAGCTTCGCCTGTCCCAATTTGCTCGCGCCTTTTTCCCTCTGGCGTTCGGTCGTTCCATTTAGCGTAGCGCTGCTACGCTGCATTTCACTCCCGTTAGCCAGAAGAAAAAATTCGCTTCGCATCTTGGGGCATTCTCAGCTGAAAATAGGATTGTTATGATAGGACAACTGATGGGGGACACGGAAAGCAGTTGCTCTCCGGGATTAGTGAATGACAGACACCGGCGCGGCGGAATCGCGGAAGACGCATTCGCCGCCAATCACCACGCGCCCGATGGTTTTGCGGTCGCCCGCGCAGCGCTCGCCAATCAGCTTGACCGCCATGCGGCACATCGCGGGGCAATTGACACGGAAGGTTGTCAGCGGCGGCGTGTTGCCGGCGGTCGGGCAGAAATCATCAAAGCCCACGACGGAAATGTCCTCCGGCACGCGGTAGCCGCGGCTTTGCAGGTCGGTAATCAGCGCCTGCGCGGACATATCGCAGTTCACGACGAACGCGGTCGGCATTTTCTCCGGAAGCTGGAAGGTGTGGAACATGCTCCCTTCCGGGTCGCGGTCGGAAAAAACGCATTCGGGGCGCACGGGCAAATCCTTCATTAGCATTGCGGAAAGGAAACCGAGGTAGCGTTCCATGATGGAGGACGTTGCCTTGATATCCCCGACGAAGCCGATGTCCCGATGTCCCTGCTCAATCAGCCAGTAGGTCAACTGCGCCGCGCCGAAAGCGTTGTCGCTGACAATGGCGTCAGTGGTGACAAAGGGGTCGTGGAAGTCCAGACAGATGACGGGCATTTCCTGCCGCGTCAGCAGCTGCATATACGGGGAGGTCAACTGCCCCAGACAGATGAGCGCATCGACGTGGCGCGAACGCAGGAGATTCGGCAGGGTCAGCGCGGTCTGCATGTCATGCGTGACCAGCTCCATGATGCCGAAATGCCCCGCGTCGGTCAGCGCCTGCACGAGCTGCTTGTAGAAAGTTGCATAAAAGGACACGACGGAGAAAAAATTCTCCGGAATGAGGATACCGACATCCAAACCGGATGTGGGCGTGGTTTGCGGCGCGTTGGGGTTGACATAGCCGAGTTCGGATGCGCGGCGGATGATTTTCTGCCGCATTTCCTCACTCACGCCGGATTTTCCCGCGAGCGCCTTCGACACGGTGACGGCGCTGACCCCCAGCTGCCGCCCAATGTCACGCATGGTGATACCGCTCATGGTGAAATAAAACCTCCAGATTTGTGGATGTTTGCGAGGGCAAAGTCCGTTTTTTTCGTTGATTTTCGGATTTCTTGATGCTTTTGTGCTTGTTGACGCAGGGGTTTCGCCTCTGCGGAGGCGACCAAAGGGCTTTCCGATCGCCCTTTGGAAACCTTCGGGTCGCCCTTGAAGTTACTTGATTTTGATTGGAAGTTTTTTAGTTTGTGTCCCTTTCGTTTCCTTCAATAAACATTACCATATTGTAACATCCGAAGGGCGCCGAAGGGGTCAAGGGGGCGATCGGAAAGCCCCCTTGTCGCCTCCGCAGAGGCGAAACCCATGCGAATCAGCAAAAATCCGCAGAAATGATAAGAAAAGTATGGATTGCAGCCATCAGCGTAATCGCCGATGGAACATTACGCCAGATGCTCCATCACCCGCAGGCACATGCGGCTGTTGTGGTACGGACACTTCCACTCTTCCACAATCGGCTTATCCGTCGGGACGCCGGATTCGGACAGCGACCAGAACCACTCGCTGTTCGGACGCGGGTCAACGAAGGCGCGGCGGATGTAGGCAAACTGCGCTTCCGCCTGCCTCAGCCAAGTGGATGCGCCTGTCAGCTCGTAGGCATTCAGGAAGCCCAGCACCGTCTCCGCCTGTACCCACCAGACACGCGTGTGGTCAACTTTGCCCTCGACAACTTCGTTTTCCAAGCCGTGGTCGGTGAATGCGCGTTCGCGGACAGCTTCCGCCAGCGTCAGGCACATGTGCAGATACGGCGCGCGGTTTGATTCGGGCAGCAGCGTCTCTGCCGCGTCCCAAATCAGCCACGAGGCCTCAATGTCGTGCCCGAAGGACTGCATGTCCAGCAAAGAGCGGTAGTTGCGGTCGTAGAAGACCTCCAAGCGGCGCTTGCCCGGATTGTACATCACGTTCAGGAAACGCTCTAAGCAGACTTCTCCGGCGCGGCGCACAGCTTCGTCCGGCATGGCGCGGTATAATTCCGCATAGCCCTCCAAAACGTGCAGCAGCGTGTTCATCGTGCGGGACGCCGTCTCGTGGCGCTCCATCAGCTTCGGGTTGTCGGACAGCTTCTCGTTGCCGACGGGGGTGAAATCCGGCTCATAGGCTTCGCCGTAGCCGCCCGCGTCGCTGCATTTCGTCTCAATCAGGCGGAAAAGCGCCATCGCCTTGTCGCGCGCAGGGGCGTAATCCGGGTCGCTTTCGCCGATGGCGCGCATGTACGCCGCCAAGCCGTAAATCGCGAATGCCTGACAATAGGTGTGCTTTGTCTTGTCCAGCGGCTCACCGTCCGCCGTCACCGACCAGTACACGCCGCCGCGATCGGTATCCTCAAAATGCGGCAGGAATGCGAACGCATGGCGCGCATAGCGCAGCAGGGATTTATCGCCCGTCACGCGCGCCGCCGTCGAGAACGTCCACAGAATGCGGCTGTTGAGGATGCAGCCCTTGTGTGCCCCGCGCTCCACGGACAGGTCATGATTCACATAGCCGAACCAGCCGCCGCGCTCCCAATCGGTCAGGTTCTCCCAGAAAGGCAGAATGGTCGTAAGCAGATGGTGCGAACAATCCTGACGAAACATGAAGCATTCCTCTCTTCCTGTTAGCTTAACAGTTAGGCATATGGGTATTATAACCCGGAAAAATGCCCTTGTCAAGCGGCAAAAGAAGAAAAAAGCTGATAAATATGGCGAAATTTTCACCGAAAGGAACAATAAAAGGAAACGACGTAAGGCTAACATGTAAACTAATCAGCCGCCAGGAAAAAAAGCCGTGCAGGGGCTTGCTTTCACGGCGGAAATGTGGCACAATATAAGGTAGCATCGTATCAAAATTCGGTGCTGCTTTTCAGTTTGAAACTGGGAAAGAAATAGTGGAGGAAATCAATCAATGGCGGAAACACAGAAAATCGTCATTCTGAATTTCGGCGGACAGTACACGCAGCTGATTGCGCGGCGCGTGCGCGAATGCCATGTGTATTCCTGCGTCCTGCCCTATGACGCGAGCCTGGAGACGATTCGCGCGCAAAACCCCGTGGGCGTGATTCTCTCCGGCGGCCCGGCGAGCGTGCTGGAACAGGATGCACCCCGCTGCGACGAGGGCGTGTATCAGCTGGGCGTGCCGGTGCTGGGCATCTGTTACGGAATGCAGCTGACGGCGTATTTGCTGGGCGGCACGGTGGAAAAGGCGGCACAGCGCGAGTATGGCCGAATCACCGTGACGATGGATGATAAGACGAGCCTGCTCTCCGGCATGTCGGATGCTTCCTCCTGCTGGCTGAGCCATACCTATCAGGTGAAGAAGTGCCCGGCTGGTTTCCACCCGATTGCGCACAGCACGAACTGCCCCGTTGCGGCGATGGCGAACGACGACCGGCGCATCTACGGCGTGCAGTTCCATCCGGAAGTGACCCACTCCGACGAGGGACGCACGGTCATCGAGAACTTCCTGAATATCTGCGGCTGCGTGGGCGACTGGTCGATGGAAACCTACGCGCAGACGGCGATTGCCAACATCCGCGAAATCGTGGGCGACAAGGGCACGGTGCTGCTGGGACTTTCCGGCGGCGTGGACTCCTCCGTCGCGGCGGCGCTGATTTATAAGGCCATCGGCGACCGCCTGACCTGCGTCTACGTTGACCACGGCTTCATGCGCAAAGGCGAAACCGAGCAGGTGGTGAATGTGTTCACGCACACTTTCCCCGTGCGTCTGGTTGCGTCCGACGCCAGCAAAATCTTCTATGAGGACTTGAAGGGCGTTTCCGACCCCGAAACGAAACGCAAGATTATCGGCCGTGACTTCCTGAAAGTATTCAAGGCGGAATCCGAAAAGCTCGGCAAGCTGGACTACTTCGCGCAGGGTACGATTTACCCGGACGTTATCGAGAGCGGTCAGGCGACGGGCGCGGCGGTCATCAAGAGCCACCACAACGTCGGCGGTCTGCCCAAGGAACTCGGCTTCACGCAGCTGATTGAGCCGCTGCGGATGCTGTTCAAGGACGAAGTGCGCGCGCTGGGCGAAACGCTGGGTCTCCCGCACGATCTTGTCTGGCGTCAGCCGTTCCCCGGCCCCGGTCTGGCGATTCGTGTCATCGGCGACCTGACCCCGGAAAAGGTGGAGATTGTCCGCGAGAGCGACGCGGTGCTGCGCGAGGAAATCGCCAAGGCCGGTCTGGACGCCGATATCCACCAGTATTTCACCGTCCTGACGGGCATCCGCTCCGTGGGCGTCATGGGCGACGAGCGGACGTACGACTACACCGTCGCCATCCGCGCGGTCACGACGGACGACTTCATGACCGCCGACTGGGCGCGCATCCCGTACGACGTCGTGCGCACGATTTCCGCAAGGATTGTCAATGAGGTGCCGCATGTGAATCGCGTCGTGCTGGACGTGACGACCAAGCCGCCGGCGAGTATTGAGTGGGAATAATGAAAAAGTGGATGTGAAGGGCTGCAAAACCTTGAAAACACGCACTTTTTCAAAACAGGATTGCCTGTTTGGTAGCAAGATGATAGCAGCCGCGGCGTTCGTGCTATTCTGATGTGTCGGATGGCGCGAATGGCTTGCGGGTGCTGGAATATAACTTTATTGGATGAAAAAAGGCTCTGCTGACTTCCGTGAAGGAAGAACGGCAGAGCCTTTTGCTATTACTCGGATTGATTTGTAGGGAAATTGGTGAATATATCGGGGAATATGGTGCCAGTGACCGGTACCTCATTTGTGCGGTGTTGCCTTAAAATTTTACCATGGAGAGTATTGACAAAATGGAAGAACTTATGTACACTAAATATGCAATTTAACTGTTTGAATTTAACAAAAAGATGGAGAGATACTATGAAGAAGTGGTACGCGAAGTCGAAGCGTCCCGGACGCAAGCAGGTGGAGGTGAAGGAACATCTTTGCGCGGTGGGAGAATTGAGCAAAGAGTATGGAAGACAACTGGGCATGGAAAAAGAAGCGGAAATGGCCGGAACGGTTCATGATGCTGGCAAGCTCACAGATAAATTCCAAGATGTTTTGGAAGGAAACGCATCCAGAGTAGACCATGCAAGGGTGAGCGCTGCGTTTTTGCGGTGGTTTCTGATTGCTACACAAAAATGCACAAGTAAGGAGATTGCAAGTACCAATTACGCGCCCATTTTAGAGGCAATCAATGCACATCATGGAACGCTGCTCTGCTACGACCAGCTGAAGTATTCGCTGCGTGAATGCATGACAGCGCAAAAGTGGTTGGAAGGCAATGATGGAAAGGAGGTTGCATTAACAGGAAAAGAAAATTACCGTGTGCTTGCGGAGATATTTCATGAAGAACTTCCGCAGTGGGAATGTCCTGAACCTAAGATCATGACGCTTGGGGAAGAAGAACGGATGCTTTGGTCGCGAATGCTGCTTTCTTGCTTGGTGGATGCAGATTACACCGCATCAGCGGAAGAGGATGGAGAAATCATCCCGGAGCCGCCGAAATGTGATGCGGAAAACTGGCTGGAGCGCTTAAATGCGCATCGGGCGGAACTGGCAAGGAACTCAACGGCTGATAAAAAACTCAATGCACTGCGGAATGAGTTGTTTGAAACGTGCGGCAGGGCGGGGGATCATGCGCCGGGGATTTACACCCTGACAGCGCCTACTGGCACAGGAAAAACGCTGGCCTTGCTGCATTTTGCGCTGCGCCAATGCCGCAAGAACGGTCAGCAGCGAATCATCATTGTGCTGCCGTTTATTACGCTGACGGAACAGAATGCAATTGAATATCGGAAAATCCTTGGGGATGACGTTTTGCTGGAAGATCATAGCCAACGGCAGCTGACAGAAGAGCAGCGAAAGTTTGCGCAGCGCTGGGATATGCCAGTCATTGTGACCACATCCGTGCGATTTTTCGAGGGGCTGTTTGCGGCAAAAGCCCCGAATCTTCGGAAACTGCATCGGTTGGCGAATTCTGTAATCATTTTCGATGAAGCGCAGAGCTTGTCTGCAGAATTGTTTCCTGCGACGCTCAAAACCATTCAGGCGCTTTGCAATCTGCCGAAGAAAAATGTGACGATGCTCTTTTCTACGGCGACACAGCCGGATTATCAATCAATCCCTAATCTTACTTGGCATGCTACGGAGATTTGTCCGAACCATGCCGATATGTATCAGCAACTTCGCCGCGTTCAGGTGACATGGCGAGTTTTGCCGAATGAGAGAATCTCGTGGGAAGAAATTGCGCAGAAGATGGCGGCACAGCGGAGCATCTGCACCATTGTGAACATGAAAAAGCACGCGAAGAAGCTGTTCGATGCGCTGAAATTGGTATGTGAGACGGAATCAGTATTCTACATCACGACGGAATTGTGTCCGGCACATCGGCGCGTCGTGATAGAGCAAGTCAAAAAGCGGCTGCATGGTGGGCTGCCATGCCGTGTGGTTGCGACGCAGTGCATCGAAGCGGGGGTGGATTTGGACTTTGACAGCGTTTTCCGCGCGCTGGCCCCGCTGGAATCAATCATTCAGGCGGCGGGAAGATGCAATCGAAACGGCCGCCATCCCGAAGGGGGGCAAGTGCTTGTGTTCCTTCCGGATGAAGACAATTTGTATCCAGATAATTGGTATAACAAGGCGGCAACGCTGGTTAGTGCATTGCATATTGAGAAACCGATTGACTTGATGAATCCGAGCGACATTCAGCGCTACTATCAGAAGCTCTTTTGGAAGCTGAAAGGGGAGAAGAAGCTGAGCGAGGCCATCCAAATGCAGGATTATGCAGGGGTCGAGAAAAACTATCGCATCATCAAGAATGATGGCGTGCAGGTGCTTGTGCCATATGAACCTGAAAACAAGCTGTTTGAGAAGCTGAAGGAAGAAGCCTTGGAAAACGGCGTGACGGCGAAGTGGATGCATGAAGCTGCAGAGCTGTGCGTGACTGCATATGCGAATGATGACTTCAACTGTTATGTGGAGCAGCTGTATTTTGCGGGAAAGCGGAATGAGAGCAGGCAGCCATCCGGTTATTGGGTGCTTCGCAGGAAGGATGATTATCATATGGATACGGGGATGCAGTTGAAAAACGACCTCCCAATATGGTGAAAAAAATGCTTATATACCAGATTTGCCATTGACAATTCATTCGATTTACATTATATTTGTACTGACAGCTTGAAACACTGATAGGCTAACAAGCTGAGAATTGAAATAGTACAAAGATAATGCTATCCTCTCTGCTGATTTGGCAGAGAGAAGAACATGGAGGTGATGAAAAATCATGGAGATTTCAGTGACCGTTTGGGGTGACTTGGCGTGCTTCACTTCGCCGACCACGAAAGTTGAAAGGCTTTCGCAGGCAGTCCCAACACCATCAGCAGCACGAGGCATACTGTCAAGTATTTACAACAAAAGGACAGAATTTTTTTGGATGGTGACAAAAATTGAAGTGCTGAAACCTATCCGCTATATCAGCGTCAGGCGCAACGAAGTGAAAGACAAGTTAGGGAATGACATGCAACCAATTGACACAAATGATCCAGACAAGCGAACACCGCGGCAAACGGTTTTCCTGTATGATGTCCGCTACCGCATTACCGCGCAGATTGTGCCGCGGCCGGATTATCATGGTACGGTGGAGCAGCTGTATGCACAGGCTGAACGGCGAATTAAAGGTGGCAAGTGCTTTTGCCAGCCTGCGCTCGGCTTAAGGGAATGCGTCGCGTACTTTTCTGAAAGTGACCCGAACGAAAAGCCGATTCAGCAAGACATGGATTTGGGCTTGATGGTGTACGACATTTTTGACCTGCATGACGCGGAGGTTCGCAAGAAAACGCGGACAAGGCTGTCCCTGTATCATGCGGTGATGAAGCAGGGCGTCATTGAAGTGCCGCCCTATGATAGCCCGGAAGTCCTGAAGGGGGATGCAATATGCTGAAACCGCTGTACGATTATGCCATGCGTTACCAGCTGCTGCCGCCTCCGGGCATGGTGAAAAAGACGGTAAAGGCATGGGTTTGCCTTGGCGCAAATGGCACGTTCCTTGGCGTGAGGCAGGACGGCGAGGATGAATACTTTTGCCCTGACATTGGCAGTTTGGCGAATGGCAAAGACAAGTGCAATGTGCTGGTAGAAAAATACGAGGTTGTTTTCTGGAAAGATACGCCGGAAAGCAAAGTTGAGCAAAGGGAGGAAGGCAAAAAGCCGAAAGACAACACGCTCAAGCATAGGTACTTTCTTGCTTCTCTTCAGCAGGCAGCGCAGAAAGTACCGGGATTGTCAGTTTGCGTGCATTTGCTGGAGGACGAAACCTGCTGTGAACAGGTCCGGCAGGAACTGCTGCGGCTGAAGCTGAAGCCATCAGACCGCGTTTCATTTGAAATTGCAGGAACGCCTATTGTCGAAATTCCGAAGGTGCAGGAATGGTGGCGGGAGTTTCGTCAGCAGTTCGCGCAGCATGGCGCGGCAGAAAGCTTGTGCCTGATTACTGGAGAAAAAACGATGCCGGTTGCTACCCTGCCGCCAATTAAGGGACTCTTGCAAGTTGGCGGACATGGACGCGGTGATGCGCTGTTTTGCTTTGACAAGCCAGCATTTTGCTCGTACGGGCTGAAGCAATCGGCGAATGCGCCTGTTTCTGCGGAATCAATTGACGCGGTGAAAGCGGCACTTGACCATCTCATGTCAAGCGAAACGCTTTCGCCAACGTTGGCGGGAATGCGCTTTGTCCATTGGTTTGACTGCTATGTTCCTGCGGAATGCGACCCGATGCAGCAAGCACTGGAGGGCGATCCTAAGAATCAGGGAACAGAACAGCAGACGGAAGATGATGATGGATACGACGACGATGAAGAATTTGATGAAACGGTAGAAGCACCGTCAAATCCTGATGCTAAACGCGATATTGCAGCCAAACGCATCGAGAGCATTGAAAGCGGAGCAGCGACAACCGCGATTCCAGCCAGCACGCAGTATTACATCCTCCTGCTGTCCGGCGTTACAGGGCGTGTCATGGTTCGCAGCTACGACCACGGGAATTACGGCGAACTGGAGGAGAGCATCCAGCAATGGCGCAATGACTTGCAAATGGTCGATCTCGGTGGAACGGGATTCACAAAAATTAATTCGCTGAAAGCAATGATGATTCGTCTGATGCCGCCGCAAAAGAGCGAAAAGAACGTTTTCAAGCGGATGGACAAGGAACTTTCAGGAATTACGCCAGCGGTGCTGCACGCAATCTTGACGGACAGTATGCTGCCGGATTCCGTGGCGGTTCGTGCGCTGCGATACATTCGCAATCAAATGGCCAGTGCCAGCGAAGAAGATAAACATGCGCCCGTGCCCGATGCAATGTGCTGCCAATGGCTGAAAGTATGGCTGATTCGGAAAAACAATCGAAAGGAAGGCGTGATAGAAGCTATGTATCAGGCGGAAAATACGAATGTTGCATACCGCTGCGGCGCGTGGGTCGCCGTGTATGCGAGTATGCAGCAGTTTGCAATGAGAGATGTTCAGGCAGGTATTGTGCAGCGCTATTATGCGTCTGCTTGTCAGATGCCGGCGCTGGTGCTGGGGCAGCTGTCAATTCTCTCCGTACCGCACCAGGACAAAATCAAGGGCGACTATCTGAAGATGTATCTGGAAATGCTGGATAAGGTGACTTGTGACATTGGGGAGATCCCCACCATGCTGAACTTGGAGCAGCAGGCTTACTTTGCGCTGGGGTATCGCCAAATGACAGCGGAGTTGAATCGGAGACTCAATGAACTGCGGAAAGTGAAGAAAGAACAGAAAGCTGCGGCAGAAACGGACGAGGAGGAATAAGAAAATGGCACTGCAGAACCGTTACGAATTTATGTACTATGTTGCTTGCACCAATGCCAACCCGAACGGCGACCCGGATATGGGCAACATGCCCCGGATTGACCCGCAGACCATGCAGGGATTTATCACCGACGTGGCCACGAAACGCCGCATTCGCAACTATATTGAGATTGCTTATCCGGGCGTGCCGGGCATGGGGATTTTCGTGCAGAAGGCGGTGAATCTGAACAAGCAGATTGCGCTGGCAAAGCGCGAAGCAGGGATTGAAGGTGCGAAAGAAAAAAATCCGGTTTATGCGGCACGCAAAAAAGCGTGTGAACTCTTCTACGATGTGCGCACCTTTGGGGCTGTGATGTCTACTGGCCCCAATGCGGGGCAAGTCCGCGGTCCTGTTCAACTTGCTTTCGGCAAGAGTTTGGATTCGGTACTGCCGCTGGACATATCCATCACGCGCATGGCGGCGGCATTGGGCGGAAATGACAAATCCTACGAGGAATATGAGAAAGCGGAACAGGAAGCGTCTGAAGATAAGCTGCGCACGATGGGACGCAAGCAGATTATCCCCTTTGGTCTGTATGAGGTGCGTGGCTTCATCAGCGCGAATCTTGCAGCGGAAACGGGATTCGATGAAGCTGATATGAAGGCGCTGTTTGAGGCGATTCTCAACATGTATGAGCATGACCGTTCGGCGAGCAAGGGCGAAATGGAGGTTGTTTCTCCGCTCATCATCTTCAAGCACGAAGGCACGGATACGAATCCTGAACAGCGCGCACGTCAAGCCAAATTGGGCTGTGCACCGGCGCATAAACTCTTTGAACTGGTGACGGTGCAGAAGAAGGTGGATTTCCCCCGCAATTATCGTGACTATGAAGCAAAGGTGGCGCTGGATAAGGTGCCTGCGGGGGTACGGATGGGCTTCTTGAACAATCCTTACGGGGAGATTGTCTGGGATGAACTGCCGCAGGGAGAAAGCTGGTTTACCCGTGGATGACGAGCAGGAGTATCTTCCGTTATCGTGGCTGTCGCAGGCAGATTACTGTCTGCGGCGCGCCGCGCTGCTGCTGAATGAACGTGTATGGGTAGAAAATGTCGAGACGGCGAAAGGTCGCGCCGAGCATGAACGGGTTCATACACAGCGCGTGGAGCGCCGCGGCGATTTCGTGAAGCTCTACGAGAACAGTGTCTTTTCGGACGAAATGCAAATCAGCGGGAAATGCGACTGCATTGAAGCGGTGCGGGATGAAAACGGCTGCACGATTCCCGCAGTGGATTTCCCGGTGCGGCTGCTGCCGGTGGAGTACAAGCATGGAAAAATACGCGATGAATCAGAATACAAGATTCAGCTGTGCGCGGAGGCGATGTGCTTAGAGGAAATGTATCACACGACGATCCTGGCAGGCGCGCTGTTCTACATTACCGCGCATCGCAGAGTGGATGTGGAACTTGATGAAGCGCTGCGTGAACAGGTACGGCAGACTGTGCAGAAACTCTGGAAAATCCGCCGCGAAATGCTGATTCCGTCGGCAGTTTACGGCCCGAAATGCAAACGTTGCTCGATGCAGGAATACTGTATGCCGAAGGTAAAAACATCCGCGAAGGAATATTGCAAGGCGCTTCTTCTTGAAGCAGAGAGGGTGGAGACGGAATGAAGAAATTACTGGAAACCCTCTATGTGACAACGCCAGACAGCTACCTTTTCTGCCGCAACGAGAATATCTGCGTGAAAATTGGCGGCGAAGAGAAAGCAAGTGTACCGGCTGTGATGCTGGACGGAATCGTGTGCTTTGGGGAAATGACAGTCTCCACACCGCTGATTGGTTTCTGCGCTGAGCACGGGATTACGCTGACGTTCCTATCGTCGAATGGACGCTTTTACAGCCGCATTTGCGGGCCGGTCAGCGGCAATGTACTGCTGAGAAAAAAGCAGTATCAAGCGCTGGATGATGATGACTTCCGCATGAAATTCGTGCAGAACCTCCTGGTGGGCAAGCTGCTCAACGAGAAAAATGTATTGATGCGCACGGCACGGACGCAGGATGCGGCAACAGCAGAGAGTCTTCGAGCAGCCTGCCAGTCTATTAGCCAGTATGCAGTACAGCTGGAGACATGCGCAGGTGTTGACCAAATGCGCGGCATCGAAGGAGCTGCCGCAAAATGCTACTTTGCGCATTTTGACGACATGATTTCCCCACAATGCCCCTTCCAGTTTGTGGAGCGCAGCAGACGACCGCCGCGCAATGAAGTGAATGCAGTCCTGTCGTTTATGTACACGCTGCAAACGCGGGACATTCAAGCGGCACTTGAAACGGTAGGCTTAGATCCAGCGGCTGGATGGCTGCACACGCTTCGACCGGGACGGCCGTCGCTGGCGCTGGACTTGCTGGAAGAGTTCCGAGCGCCGCTGTGCGACCGGCTGGCGCTGTCGCTGTTCAACAAACGTCAGCTGACGGATAAGGACTTTGAGTACGATTCGCTGGCTGTTATGCTGAACGAGCGCGGGCGCAAAACAGTACTTACCGCATGGCGTGACCGAAAGCAGGAAGAAATCACGCATCCGTATCTCGGAGAAAAAATCCAAGTAGGGCTGATTGCTTATGTACAGGCCATGATGCTGGCGCGTGTCTTGCGCGGGGATCTTGATTGCTATCCGCCGTTTGTCTGGAGGTGAAAAAATGTTGGTTGTTGTTACTTATGATGTGAATACAGCAACCGAGGCGGGAGCAGCGCGGCTTAGGCGTGTAGCGAAACTCTGCGAACGCTATGGACGGCGTGTTCAGAACTCTGTATTTGAAGTCCTGCTTGATGCAGCACAGCTGACGGCGCTCAAGGCGCAATTGGCAGCGACAATTGATGCAGAACATGACTCCGTTCGCTTCTATCGCCTTGGCAATAGTTACAAGGAGCGCATTGATGTGCTTGGTTGCACTGCGCGCATTGAAGCCGGGGAACTGCTGATGTTATAGCGGAAGCTGAAAACACTCTTTTCAGCGCATGTGAATCATACATGAATGGCCGACCGTCTCGCGCAGCGTGATGTCAAAATTCAAACGATGATTCTATGAAATATCACCAAAATAGTCTCGACAAATTGCGTGGCACGATTGTTAAGCCATGCTGATTTGTAAGGGTTGAACAAAAGATTTGCAGAAATTGCATATCTTTTGCGTCGCCCCTCGCGGAGGGGCGTGAATTGAAATGTTCTACAACCTCGACCACGACACGGCATTCGAGTCGCCCCTCGCGGAGGGGCGTGAATTGAAATATGATTGCCGGGAGGCTGTTCCTCGACGGGAAGAGTCGCCCCTCGCGGAGGGGCGTGAATTGAAATATGCCGCTGACCTTCGATTCGGTGGAGGAGCTGCGGTCGCCCCTCGCGGAGGGGCGTGAATTGAAATAACGCATGAGGGAAAATGGATAAAGGAAGATACCGTCGCCCCTCGCGGAGGGGCGTGAATTGAAATTCCCAGATGCGCGCGAATCTGCTTGACGATTATCGTCGCCCCTCGCGGAGGGGCGTGAATTGAAATAGCACCGCGTCCAGCGGCAGCGCATGGTTCGCCTGTCGCCCCTCGCGGAGGGGCGTGAATTGAAATACACAGAATAAGCCCACCCCCTAATTTTTCAAGGCGTCGCCCCTCGCGGAGGGGCGTGAATTGAAATTTCAGCACATTTTCCGGCTCCGACTGGATGCGCTGGTCGCCCCTCGCGGAGGGGCGTGAATTGAAATCGGGCGAACCCGCGCAAGTGAGGTGATGCACCGTGCGTCGCCCCTCGCGGAGGGGCGTGAATTGAAATAGGCGTAAGCCGTCATGTCGCTCCTCGGCTTCGTCGCCCCTCGCGGAGGGGCGTGAATTGAAATTCAGAGCGTGGCTTGAAGGACGAAATCGACGTGACGTCGCCCCTCGCGGAGGGGCGTGAATTGAAATACCGAGTACAGCACCTGTTGGTATGGTGCTGGAGTCGCCCCTCGCGGAGGGGCGTGAATTGAAAAGGGCGAACGCTGCTCGACTTCGACCTGTACCATATGTCGCCCCTCGCGGAGGGGCGTGAATTGAAATAAGGCGGCGTGGGCGAACCTGCTCTCCGGCTTGGCGTCGCCCCTCGCGGAGGGGCGTGAATTGAAATATCGATAGTTTTAATTTTGCGAACCCAGTTTCCGTCGCCCCTCGCGGAGGGGCGTGAATTGAAATACCGGGAATTCGCATACCCTCAAACTTCGCCTTGTACGTCGCCCCTCGCGGAGGGGCGTGAATTGAAATAGCGTTTATTTTTTCCGCCCATTCTGCCGCAATCGTCGCCCCTCGCGGAGGGGCGTGAATTGAAATTTCCCGCGCGATGCCAGGAGCGCCGCGCCAGGTCGCCCCTCGCGGAGGGGCGTGAATTGAAATATGCCAGCTATGTCTTGACTGCCGACCTTTACGGTCGCCCCTCGCGGAGGGGCGTGAATTGAAATAGCTTCTGAAATAAGTAACGCTGGTAGTACTGGAGTCGCCCCTCGCGGAGGGGCGTGAATTGAAATTCCCCGGAAACCAAAAAATGGCAATAGGGTTCGGTCGCCCCTCGCGGAGGGGCGTGAATTGAAATAAAATGATGTTATCGGATTGCTTGAAGCAAGCGAGTCGCCCCTCGCGGAGGGGCGTGAATTGAAATGTCGATAGTTTTAATTTTGCGTACCCAGTTTCCGTCGCCCCTCGCGGAGGGGCGTGAATTGAAATGACAACGTGCTGACCTTCACCGGGAATGGCACGGTCGCCCCTCGCGGAGGGGCGTGAATTGAAATATGTCCCGCGCCGCTCTTCTGCGTTCTGCCCTGTCGCCCCTCGCGGAGGGGCGTGAATTGAAATGTCGCGCAGTGCAGCCATAGCACAGAGATTTGCGTCGCCCCTCGCGGAGGGGCGTGAATTGAAATGAGCCCACCCAGCCCGCCGCAACATGCCGTCCGGTCGCCCCTCGCGGAGGGGCGTGAATTGAAATCTGGCTGGGGCTTCATTGCCTACTCCCCGTTTAGTCGCCCCTCGCGGAGGGGCGTGAATTGGCGTGGCTGCTGGTTTTCGGGAAAGAAGGTCAGCAGCCGCGTTTTCGCCCTCTGCTTCCGCTGCAAAAAAACTTTCCGCACCCTCTTGACAAAACTGTTGGAATAGGGTATAATAATCAATGTCGCCGATAAAAGCGACGGAATGACGCGGGGTAGAGCAGCTTGGTAGCTCGTCGGGCTCATAACCCGGAGGTCGTAGGTTCAAGTCCTACCCCCGCAACCATTTGGCTCAATAGCTCAGCTGGCCAGAGCATTCGGTTCATACCCGAAGTGTCATAGGTTCGAATCCTATTTGAGCCACGAACGCCGCAGAGAAATCTGCGGCATTTTTTTGTTTTGGGCGGAATAATAGGACATTGCAAAAGGCTTTCAGAAATCAAAAAATCCCCCTGCCGAGAAGGAAAACTCCTCGGCAGGGGGCAGTGAAAATCGACGGAGGATTAGTCCTCGTCGTCCTCTTCTTCCGGCAGTTCGGCATTGTGATACACGTTCTGCACGTCGTCGTTGTCCTCCAGCATCTCCAGCAGCTTCTGAATCTTCTGGATCGTTTCTTCGTCAGGCAGCGCAACCGTGTTCTGCGGAATCTTGTCCACTTCAGCGGTCAGGAAGGTGACGCCCTGCTTCTCCAGCGCTTCGCGGACGGTGGAGAAGTCGTTCGGCGCGGTGTAGATTTCGTAGGCGTCGTCATCCACCTTCATGTCTTCCGCACCGGCGTCCAGCGCCATCATCATCATTTCTTCTTCGTCCGAACCGGGGGTGCGCTCCACCACCAGAACGCCCTTCTCGTCGAACATGAAGCTGACGGAGCCGGTCGTGCCGAGGTTGCCGCCGTTCTTGGCAAAGCAGTGGCGCACGTCGGAAGCGGTACGGTTGCGGTTGTCGGTGATGGTATCAACGATGACCGCAACGCCGCCGGGCGCATAGCCTTCATAGGTGATCTGCTCGTAGGTCACGTTGGACAGTTCACCGCTCGCCTTTTTGATGGAGCGCTGAATATTGTCATTCGGCATATTGTTGGCTTTTGCCTTGGCAATGATGTCGCGCAGCTTGCCGTTGGATTCGGGGTTTGCGCCGCCATCGCGCACAGCAATCGCGATTTCACGGCCAATCTTGGTGAAAACAGCGCCGCGGGCAGCATCCGCCTTGCCCTTCTTCGCCTGAATATTATGCCACTTGGAATGCCCAGACATCCGAAAATCCCTCCTGAAAAAGTCAGGGAAGCGCCGCAAACCGGCATTTCCCGCGAAATAGTAGCTTGAAAACGCTTTATTATAGCATTTTGGTGCTTGTCACGTCAAGGGTGAGAGCCGTAATTTCGCGATTTTTTCGGGAAAAAACAGGGCAGAAGCGCGTTCTTCTGCCCCGATATCGTATGCTTATTGCACTTCGTACGTTCCGACCTGCTCGGATGTGCCGAAGCCCAGCACTTCGCTTGTCGGGCGGGAGTTGGTCTTGCCGCCGTCGTAAGCGCCAATCTGGTTGAGCTGCTTGCCCATGAAGACCATCACTGCCGTCTGCCCGCCGTCCATGTTGAAGGCGACCTGACAGCCCTTGGCGCGCATCATCTTCGCCAGATAGCTGATGGTAACGCCTGCGGAGCGCTTCAGGCGCCCTTCGCACATGATGGCGACGTAGTGGCCGGGTTCGACCATGCCGATGGCGCAGCGCGGATTCTTGTTCTCGTTGTTGGCGTAGGCGCGCTCGGACACTTTGCCGTCCAGCAGCAGATACGGGCCGAAGGAGTACACCGTCTGTACCCCCTCGTCGATGAACTCCTGCGCCGTCTTTTCCCAGCTGTGGTAGACTTTAAGGCTGCCGTCAGGCATGAACGCCAGCATGTCCAGATTCGGGAACATGGAGTTCGTTACCTGCTTTTCGGTGTACGGGTCGTCGTAGAGAATGCGCCCGTCGCGGATGACAATGCCCGTGTGGCGGTTGTTGTTCACGGCGACGCGGTAAGTGTAGTAGTCCGTGTTCATCGCAAAAACGACGTTGTGCTTCTTTGCGGTTTCTGTTGCGTCCACACGCACTTTGCCCATCTTCTCCGGGTCGTTTTGCACCGTGCGGAGCATTTCGCCTGCGTCCAAATCGCCGTACAGATCCGCCTCAAACCACGTCAGCGGCTGGGTTGCGTCGTATTTGCGCTGGATGATGACTTTGCTGGTCTGGCTGACGTAAATCCACAGGCCTTCGTCCTCGGAAGAGTAGAGGTATTCGCCTTCATCGAGGAAACCCTTGGCGTTGAGGGCGGGCATGTGCGCCATGTATGCGGGCACTTCGGTGGGCGCGGGCGTGGCCTCTACGTTGTTTGCCGCCGCATCGTAAGAACCGGGCGCGTCGTAGATGTTTTCGAGGAAGTCGTCTTTGCGGACGTCCTCGCCTACGGTCGTGAACGCCAGACCAAACACACGGTTGTCGTACTTCGTGCCCGTTTCGGTGACGCTCATGCCGGAGGATGCCTGCGTCTTGTGCAGGGTATAGGCTTCTTCCGCCAGCTCGATGCCGGTCGCGCCATTCATGCTCTTGAGCGGAACCGTCCAGTCAAACGTAATCTGATTTTCGGGGTACAGGTGCAGGTACAGCTTTTTGACCTGCCAAGTGCCGTATGCAATGGTGGACGCGGTGAACTCATCCTCGTTTGCTGCCAATGCAATGCAGTTCTGGGCGGCGTCAGCAATCATCATGTGCTGCTTGTGACCATACTCGCCATTGGTGTCCTGCGTTACAACGACTTCCGGTTTGTACTGCCGATACAGCCCCACAATCCATTCGTTGACTTTGCCTTTGCCGCCCGCAGATTTATAGGCTGCTTTGAGACTTTTCGCATAGCTGTCCTTGAAATTGCCAATGACCGGATATGTCCGCACGCCCATGTGCCACAGACCATTGAGCAGCTCGGAGGAGCGGGTGGTGTTGGAGCGGGTGAAGTACGCCACAACCACCTTGCGCTGCTGCTCGACGGCGTAGGTGGGAATTGCGCCGCCGAAGAAAATCAGCTCATCATCCGGGTGCGTGGAGAGGAAGAGGATATCCGCCTTCTCCTCCGTCGGCTGCCATACCTGCACCCAGTCAGGCAAATCGCCCTCAGAAAGCACAAACAGGTCGTTGATGCGCAGGGCAGTTTTCTTCTCGCTTGTCACCGCCAAGCGGACATGCTGCGCGGGCTGCGGCAGCGCAACATACGCGTGGAGGAAGCGCGTGTCGCCCGGCACGGCGGTGAACCAGTCCTTGCCGTCGTCGCTGGTCTGGATTTCCCACGATTCAGGCATGTTGCCGAAGCAGACATAAAGCCCGGCAATTGGCTTGCCCTCCGGCGCGGTAATTGCGATCCATGGGGTTTTGATTTTGTTGCTCTCCCAGTAAGAAGTATACTTCTTGTCCGTCATCAGCGTGTATTTCCGCCCGGAACTGCACACCTTGAACTTGCAGTCCTCTGTGATATCATTCGCTTCCGCGGCGAAGGCAACGCTCAGGCTCAGCGCGAGCAGCGTCAGCAGCGCTATCAGCCATTTCTTCATAATCAATGCCATTCCTTTCTATGATACTCCAACCTGAAGAATAGCATAAAAAGAAGGCGATTGTCAACGAAAACCGGCAGAAGAATGGAAAATTTACAACTTCCGTCCGCATTCGCTGTTGACGGAAGGCAGGGAGCATGGTACAATGCAGCGTAGGAAGGGGGGAGAAGCATGCAACAGCCGCGCATCTTTTTTGCCGTGGCGCTGCACGAAAGGTACGCGCTGCCGACAGATGCGCTGTATACGCCGATTCAGGCGGGCGCGGCGATTCATCCGCCGCTGGGGCTGATGCGCGACGATACGGGCGAAAATATCAGCGCGAAGAACGGCAGCTACTGCGAACTGACGGTGCTGTACTGGATGGCGCACAATGTGGATGCGGACTGGTACGGCTTGTGCCATTATCGGCGGTACTTCTCCCTCCGCAGGACAGGCTGCCCGCAAAAGCGCATTCTGACGCGCGCGCAGCTGCTGCCCCTGCTTGATACGGCGGATATTTTTTTGCCGAAAAAGCGGCACTACTGGCTGGAAACGAACTTCACGCAGTATGCCCATGCGCACCACGAGGAGGATTTGTGGAAGGCGCGGGCGGCGCTTGCGCGGCTGCATCCGGGGCAGGAGCATGTGTTTGACCGCGTGATGGCGCGCCGATCCGGGCATCGGTTCAACCTGATGCTGATGCGCCGGGACGCGCTGCAAAGCTATGCATCGTGGCTCTTCCCCCTGCTGGACGCGGCGGAAATTGACACGACGAGCTACAGCGCACGGGATAAGCGGGTGCATGGTTTTCTGGCGGAGCGGCTGCTGGACGTGTGGCTGGCACAGCAGGATTACCGCGTGAAAGAACTGCCCGTGGCGCATCTGGAACGGCAGCACTGGGGAAGGAAGATTGCAGCGTTCCTGCTGCGGAAAATGGGCATCAAAAACGACCGAACGGCGCGGTGAAGCGGGTTCGGTCGTTTTCGTTATCCTGTATAAACACGCGGAAGCAGTATGAAAGTGAAATCAACTCAATCGCGCGAAAGGGAGTCCAGAGGGACGAAGACCCTTTGGCGGGGTCAAGGGGCAGCGTCCCTTGGGTTCCCCCAATCAACACGCGGAAGTTGTATGAAAAAGTCACCAACTCAATCGCGCGAAAGGGTCAAGGGACGAAGTCCCTTGCGGGGTCAAGGGGCAGCGCCCCTTGGGTCACCCCACCCACACCGTCTCTTTCAGCAAGTCCTCGTCCTTCGCGCTGTGCCCCGCCATCAGCATGAAGTCGCCCGGCGCGAAAACACGCTCTTCCGCACGGTTGATGTAGGTGAACGCGGTGCGGTCGAGATGGAAGGTGACCTCCTGCTCCTCGCCCGGCTGCAGAAGCACCTTGCGGAAGGCAATCAGCTGCTTCACAGGCTGCATCACCTCGCATACGCAGTCGCGCAGGTAGACCTGAACCGTCTCTTCGCCCGCAATGTCGCCCGCGTTGCGCACCTTCACCGACAGCGTGAGCGAATCCGCATCCACCGTCAAATCGCGGTAGACAAACGGCGCATAGCCGATGCCCTCGCCAAAGGTGAACAGCGGCTCGGCAGGCAGGTCACTGTAGTGTCCCCAGTGCCAGCCGGGGAGATGGTTGTAGTACACCGGCACCTGCCCCGAATGGTGCGGGAAGCTGATGGGCAGCCGCCCGGACGGATTCAGCCGCCCGAAAATCGCTTCCGCGACCGCCTGACCGCCGAACATGCCGCCGTTGAAGGCGCACACGAGCGCATCCGTCGAATGGGCAATTTCCGGAATTGCCAGCGGCTTGGAGGACAGCAGCACCGTCACCAGCGGAATCCCCAGCGCGCGAAGCTGCTGGTATAGCTCCATCTGCCGCCCGGACAGGGCAAGGTCGGCGCGGTCTTTCGTTTCGCCGTACTGTGCGTAAACATCGCCCACGACAAGCACAATCGCATCCGCATTCCGGCACGCAGCTACCGCACCCGGAATGTTGTCAGCATCCGAAGGAAGCACGCCGCACCCGCGGTGGTACGCAACCTCGAAATTCTCCTGCGCGCCGATGGCCTCGATGCCCTCGCGAATCGTCACATATGGGCGGACGGCGGGGCGGTTCGGGATGAGTTCGGGATGCGTGAAGTACGTCCAGTCGCCGTACTGTGCGCGAATGTCGTCCGCGCTCGCACCGATGACCGCCACACGGCGGACGGATGTCAAGGGCAGGGTGTGCGCGTCGTTTTTAAGCAGGGTGATGGACTTGCGTGCCGCCCGAAGCGCCGCCTGCTGATGCTCCTCGCACCCGATGCACCCCGGACGCCCGCTCTTCTCCGGCTGCGCCAGCAGATTCATGCGGCACTTGACGGTCAGGATGTGGCGCACCGCGTCGTCCAGCACGGCTTCGTCGAGCTTGCCGGAGCGCACCGCGTCAATCGCCGCATCGTAGAAGCCGAGGGAAGTCATCATCATGTCGTTGCCTGCCTTGGCAGCCAGCACGGACGCTTCGGGCATGTCCGCCGCGACGTGCTGGGCGGTCAGAAGCGAATGGCAGTTGTCCCAGTCGGTGACGCTGAAGCCGTCAAAGCCCGCGTCGCCGCGCAGAATCGCCTTCATGCTCTTCTCGTCGGCGGTGAAGGGCGTGCCGTCGATGGAACCGTACGCCGTCATGACCGTTGCGCACCCTGCCCGGAACGCCTTCTCGAACGGCGGCAGGAACGTCTCGCGCAGGCGGCGGTACGTCATTTCCGTGTCGCAGGCATCGCGCGCGCCGACCGCCTCGCCGTAGCCGATGTAGTGCTTGGCGCATGCCAGAATATGCTCGCCGTCGGACAAATCGTCGCCCTGATAGCCGCGCACAATCGCTTCACCTAATTCACCCGCCAGATAGGGGTCTTCGCCGAAGGTTTCGTCGACGCGCCCCCAGCGGGTGTCGCGCCCCAAGCACAGCACGGGCGAGAACGTCCAGTGCAGCCCGTCGGTGGCGACTTCGCGCGCCGTCACTTCGCCCATTTCGCGCGCGATGTCCTTATCCCACGCGCAGGCGCAAGATAGCTGCGACGGGAAGATGGTGGCGTGGTCATTCAGCCCATGCCCGTGGATGGCGTCAATGCCGAACAGCACGGGGATGCCCAGACGGCTATGGAGCGCTGCCTGCTGCACCTCGCGCGCGTCGTCGCCCAGAACGTGCAGGAACGAACCTGCACCGAGCTTCGCCCAGCGCAGCGCTTCCTCGCGCCCGACGACGGTGTAGGGAACCTGCACCATTTGGGCGGCTTTTTCTTCCAGTGTCATTTGGGACAGCAGGGTTTCCACCTGCTGGTGGATGGCTTCATTGGAAAGCATGGAGAATCCTCCTTATTGGCGTGAATCGTTATGGCACTATGTGTGGAATACCCTCATGATACAGGCAAAAGCGAAAAAAGACAAGCGGGGGAGAGAAGAAAATTTTGCGAAAACGATTGAGAAGTCAAGAAAAAACAGGCGTTTGGGCTGATTGCACGGATTTTCGGAAAAGTTTTCGGACATTTTTTTGCTTTGGCGCAAGGATTTTTCACTTGTTTGTCGTACTCTTTGAGTGGAAAATAATATTGTTCTTTTCATTTTTGAAAGGAGTACGCAATGAATCGGGAGCGCTATTTGCAGGAAATCGACGCGGTGAACGCAGCGGGAAAATATCACCCAACGTGGGAATCGCTCAGCACCCACCCTGTGCCGGACTGGTATCGGGAGAAGCGGCTGGGCATCTTCCTGCACTGGGGCGTGTTTTCTGTTCCGGCGTATCATGACTGGTACGCGCGGAACATGTACATCAAGGGTTCGCCGGAGTACGAGTACCACTGCCAGCATTACGGGCAGCCGAAGGATTTCGGCTTCAAGGATTTCATTCCGCAATTCAAGATGGAAGCGTTCGATCCGCAGGCGTGGGTGAAGCTGTTCCGGGAAGCGGGGGCGGATTACATCGTGCCGGTGGCGGAGCATCACGATGGCTTCCAGAATTACCGGAGCGAGCTGTCCCGCTGGAACGCGGCGGAAATGGGCCCGCACCGGGACATCATGGGCGATTTGCTGGTGGAGGCGGAGCGTGCGGGCATGACGCTGGGCGCGTCGAGCCATCGCGTGGAGCACTGGTGGTTCCTGGGGCATGGGCAGGAGTTTGACAGCGACATCAAGCAGCCGATGCACTTGGGGGATTACGCATGGCCTGCCATGCCTGAACGGGAGAATCAGGACTTGTTCTCCGAGCCGATGCCGACGGATGAGTTTCTGACGGACTGGCTGCTGCGCTGCTGCGAGATCGTCGACCACTATCATCCGCGCATCCTCTATTTCGACTGGTGGATTCAGCATTCCGCCGTCAAGCCGTACCTCCAGCGCTTCGCCGCGTACTACTTCAACGTGATGGAGAGCCGCGGCGGGTGCGTCATCAACTACAAGCACGACGCATTCCCGTTCGGCATCGGCGTGCCGGACATTGAGCGCGGGCAGTTTGCGGAGGCGAAGCCGTTCCTGTGGCAGTCGGACACGTCCGTCATGCGTGGCAGCTGGTGCTACTCTGTGCAGCCGGACAAGGCGGTCTACAAAGCGCCGCAGGAGATTGTGCAGGACTTGCTGGACGTGGTGAGCAAAAACGGCCGCCTGCTGCTGAATTTCGGCCCGAAGCCGGACGGCACGCTGGCGGACAAAGACGTTGAAATCCTGCACAAACTGGCGGACTGGATGCGCGTCAACGACGAGTGCATCCATGGCACAGGCTTGTGGCGCATCAATCAGGAAGGCCCGACGAAGATTCAGGAGGGGCAGTTTGCCGACGGCGCGTCCCGCAACTTTACCAGCGAGGACTTCCGCTTCACCTGCCGCGGCGGAAATATCTACGCGGCGTGCATGGCGTGCCCGGCGGACGGCAAGCTGCACATTCGGTCTTTGCGCGAGGCGGACGCGAGCCACTTGCCGCTCTGGCACGGTATTGTGCGGAAGGTGGAAGTGCTGGGCAATCCCGCGCAGGTCGCGTGGACGCGCGACGGCGAAGCCCTGCATGTGGATTTGGGGGCTTACCGCAGCGACATGCCGGTTGTGGCGAAAATCATCACGGACTAAAATCAGCGTTTTCCGCGCCCTGTGCGCATGAAAAAGCCATCAATATTATCATAAAGGAGAGCATCAACATGCGTTTTACGCAAGGTTACTGGGTCATCCGGCAGGACTATGTGATGTCCTACGCCACGCAGACCGTTCGCGTCATCAAGAACGACAAGGAGCTGCACATCATCAGCGCCTGCCGCCCGATTCGCCACCGCGGCGATATTCTCGACGGCGGCTCGCTTGACATTGTGTTCACCGCGCCGCGCAGGAACATCATTCGCGTGCAGGTGACGCACTTTGCCGGAACGCCGCGCAAAGACCCCAAGTTCACGACGTATGAAGAGAATGTGACGCCCGAAATCCGCGAGGATGACGACTACGCCTACTTCACCTCCGGCGACCTGACTGCGCGCGTGAGCAAGGGCGGCAATTGGGCGGTGGACTATATGGTCGGCGACCGCATCCTGACGACGTCCGGTTGGCGCGGCATGGGTCGTGCGCTGAAGAAGGACGGCACGCCCTGCTCGCTTCTGCCGCATGGCACGTCCTACATGTCCGAGAGCCTCCAGCTCGACGTGGGCGAATGTGTTTACGGTCTGGGCGAACGCTTCGGCGCGTACGTCAAGAACGGTCAGACGGTTGATATGTGGAACGCGGATGGCGGCACGGCGTCGGAGCTGGCGTACAAGAACATCCCGTTCTACATGACCAACCGCGGCTACGGCGTGCTGGTGGAGAACGCAAGCGACGTGTCCTTTGAAGTCGCGACGGAAAAGGTGGAGCGCGTGCAGTTCTCGCACGAGGGCGAAACGATGGTCTACGACGTGATTTATGGCGGTACGCCGAAGGACACGCTCGACCTGTACACCGCGCTGACGGGTCGCCCGGCGCTTGTGCCCGCATGGTCGTTCGGCCTGTGGCTGTCTACCTCCTTCACCACGAATTACGACGAACAGACGACGTCCTCCTTCATCAACGGCATGGCGGAGCGCGACATTCCGCTGTCCGTGTTCCACTTCGACTGCTACTGGATGAAGGGCTTCAACTGGTGCGACTTTGAGTGGGATCATGACACGTTCCCCGACCCGGTAGGAATGCTCAAGCGCTACCACGAGAAGGGGCTGCACATCTGCTGCTGGATTAACCCGTACATCGGTCAGGCGTCGCCGCTGTTCAAGGAAGGCATGGAGCACGGCTACCTGCTGAAAAAGACCGACGGCAGCCTCTTCCAGACCGATATGTGGCAGGCGGGCATGGCGATTGTCGATTTCACCAATCCGGACGCCTGCAAGTGGTACGCTTCTTACCTCTATAAGCTGATGGACATGGGCGTGGACTGCTTCAAGACCGACTTCGGCGAGCGCATCCCGGTGCGCGACATCCGGTGGTTCGACGGCAGCGACCCGGTCTATATGCACAACTATTACACCTACCTGTACAACAAGGTTGTCTTTGACGTTGTGAAGGATCGCAAGGGCGAGGGCGAAGCGATTCTGTTCGCCCGCAGCGCGACGGTCGGCGGTCAGCAGTTCCCGGTGCATTGGGGCGGCGATAACTCCGCGACCTACATCTCGATGGCGGAAACGCTGCGCGCGGGTCTGTCCATGAGTCACAGCGGCTTTGGCTACTGGAGCCACGATATTTCCGGCTTTGAGTCCACTGCGCCGGCGGATGTTTACAAGCGCTGGGTGCAGTTTGGCCTCTTGTCCTCCCACAGCCGCCTGCATGGCTCGACCAGCTACCGCGTGCCGTGGCTGTTTGACGAGGAGAGCGTGGATGTCTGCCGCAAGTTCACCAAGCTCAAGTGCCGCCTGATGCCCTACCTGTACGGCAAGGCGGTGGAGGCGCACGAACACGGCGTGCCGATGATGCGCCCGATGATGCTGGAGTTCCCGGATGACCCGGCGTGCGATATGCTCGACCGCCAGTACATGCTGGGCGATTCGCTGCTTGTCGCGCCGATTTTCCGCAAGGACGGCGAGGTGCAGTATTATCTGCCCGACGGAACGTGGACGTCCCTGCTGGATGGCGGCAAGGTCGAAGGCGGACACTGGCAGACGGAGATTCACGACTTCATGTCCCTGCCGCTGATGGTGCGTCCCGGCACGGTGCTGCCGCTGGGGGCGCATGACGACCGACCGGATTACGACTATCTGGACGGCGTGGAGCTGCACGTCTACCAGCTGGCGGACGGCGAGAGCGAGACGGTAGAAATCCCCGACACGAAGGGCAATGTCGCCGCGACCTTCACCGTGACGATGAAGGACGGTCAGGCGCAGGTCGAAACCGACTCCACGAAGCCGTATACCGTGGTTGTGCATCAGTAAATAACAACAGCCCTCTGGCGCAGGATGCTTGCGTCAGAGGGCTGTTTGCGTAAATGCGATATTGTTATTTCTATATGCAATCAATGTTGTGGGTTTCGCGTCTGCGGACGCGACAAGGGGGCAATGGAAACAGACGAATGTCTGCGGTCGCCCCCTTGACCCCTTCGCAGTCGCCTCCCATGTTACTTGGTTTTTATCGTTACAAGGGCGACAAAAAGGAAAACAATATCATCCTTCCGGTGACGCCGTTGCTGCCGCATCCTCCGCAACATACACCGCCGCCCCATCCATGCTTGCATTCTCCAGCAGTTCCGTCAGGAACAAGTACAGCGCATGATGATCCCGTGCCAGATTATACCCCGATAGAATCAGCAGTTCGCCGGAATCCGCCAGCACCATCAGCGTAATCTTGTCCTCACCGTCGCCAAAAGCATCGTTCACCACGCCGCCGAGAATGCAGAAGCCGGGCTGTGCGTCAAAATCCATCGTCTCGCTGGTCTTGGGGTCGAAATCCTGCATCAGGATGGGCAGCGCCGCCGCTGGGTCGTCATCCGGCACGCGGGAAATCACCATCGCCACCACGCGCGAATCTCCCCGCACAAGCGTGATGCGCCCCTCCGCCATCTCCACATGCGCGTCCTCCGGCAAAACCACGTTGAAGGGCGCAAGTGCGCTTTCCGGCACGGCGGTCAGCATCGGCGTGGGCGCAGACGTGCCGGTCGGGGCGTCCGTTCCTTCCGCCAGCGGGCAGGAGAAGGTTATCAGGGAAAAAAGAAGCATCAGGCAAAGCAGCCGCGTCATGCGCCGCATGGTCATGCACCTCCGTCAAAAGCAGTTTCGTGTCTTCATCATACCGCATTTGCGCGCGGATGTCAATTTGCGAAATGTAACACTTCCTTTTGGGGGAAAATTATGATATGATAAGGGCGGAAATTCCCGCAACACGAAGGAGGTTTTTTCCTTGATGCAGAAAATCATCCGCCACCTGTTCTGCCAGCCGCACATGGCGCGCCGGATTGTTGTGCTGATTCTCAGCGTGACGATTATGGGCGCGTGCGTGTCGGTGTTTGACCGCATTCAGTTCGGCACAGACCCCGCGTCCGTGCTGAATCTGGGCGTTGCCAATAAGCTGCACATGCTCCTTGGCACCTACCAGATGCTCTTCTACGGCGCGCTGCTCATCGTCGTGATGGCGATGCGGCAGTGGGAGTTCATCGGCTTGGGGTCGATTGCAAACATGGTGCTTGTAGGTTACTCGAAGGACTTGTTCGATGTTATCTTCAGCGCCCTGAACATCCTCAACCGCGACGCAATGGGCATGACGGAGCGCATCTGCTGGCTTGTGCCGACGCTGGGCGTGTTCATGGTCGCCGTGGCGTTCTATATGGTGGTGGAGCTTGGCAGCGGGCCGTATGACGCGATTCCGCAGATTATCTCGAAGTACGTCAAGAAGATTCCCTATGCCGTGATTCGCATGATTTACGACCTGTCCGCGATTGCCATCGGCTGGCTGCTGGGCAGCACGGTCGGGGTGGTGTCGATTGTTACGGGCTTCTTCCTCGGCCCGATTATCGCGGCGATTGCGAAGAAATTCCGCCCATGGTTTGCGTAATTTCCCGGAGGTGACATGATGCTCGCCGAAAGAATGGATTTGCTGACGAAGCGCCCGCAGGGAACGCTTTTCCCTCCGGCGCAGAACCGCGCGGCATGGGAAGCGCTGCCCGCCGACGACCGCATGGACATAGAGGCGTTCATTGCCAAGTGGCGCGGTACGCCCTACCCGATGCTGCTGCTGAGCGACTACGCCGCGTTCGTCCGCACGGGCAGCCGCGCACAATGCGAAACGCCGTATTTCGCGCGTCGGCGGAAGCTCATCGCGGCGGTATTAGACGTGTGCCTGCACGGAGAATCGGCGGATATGTCCCCGGTGGAGGATGGCTTGTGGTGCATCTGCGAGGAAACGACGTGGGCGATCAGCGCCCATGCGAACCTGACGGCGGCGCACCCGTTTCCTATCAGCGGCGAGCCGATACTGGACTTGTTCGCCGCGCAGACTGCCATGGTGCTGTCCTTTACGCTGACGCTGCTGGGCGATTGGCTTGACAGCTCCCTGCACCAGCGAGTGACGGCGGAAATTCAGCGCCGCGCGATTGACCCGTTCCTGCACCGCAATACCGACTGGTGGATGGGGTTCACACGCAAGGATTTGTGCAACTGGACGCCGTGGATTGTGTCGAACGTGATGTTCTCGGCGCGGTGCTTGCTGGACGATCCGCTGCCTGTGTACCGCCGCGCCTGCGGGATGCTCGATGCGTATCTGCGCTGCATTCCGGCAGACGGCGGCTGCGACGAGGGTGCGGCGTACTGGAACATGGCGGCGGGCAGCCTGCTGGACTGCCTTGAACTGATGGCGGAAGCCGGAATGATCTGCTGGGACGAGCCGAAGCTGCGGAACATGCTGCGCTTCCCGCTGCTGATGTCGCTGGGGAACGGCTATTTCGCGAACTTCGCGGACTGCGACGCGCGCCCGGTGATGTATGGCGAGCGATTGCAGCGCGCGGGCGAACTGCTTCGCGATGCGGCGCTGACGGCGATGGGGCAGAACCTGCGCGGTCAGCCGACGGACTGCATTGGTGACGTGCCGCACTTTTCGCGCCTTTTGCAGCGGCTTTTTCATCCGGCTGGCGCAGGTCAGCCGGCAGCGGACACGCAGGACACGCTGCTGCCGGACTTGCAGGTGCGCATCATCCGTCGGAATGGGTGGACGCTGTGCATCAAGGGCGGACACAACGGCGAAAGCCACAATCACAACGACGTCGGGTCGCTGATGGTGTATGTGGATGGGCATCCGCTGCTGGTGGATGCGGGCAACATGGTTTATACCGCGAAAACCTTCTCCGATGCGCGCTACACGCTCTGGAACTGCCGGAGCATGTACCACAATGTGCCGCTGATTGGCGGATTCGAGCAGTGCGCCGGGGCGGAGTACGCCGCGCGGAACTTCCGCACCCTGCCGGACGGCGCGTCGCTGGACATGGCGGGCGCGTATCCGGCGGAAGCGGGCGTGCTGTCGGCGATTCGCGGCGCATGGGTTACGCCGGACGGGGTTCAAATTGCGGACGAAATCACCCTGCAAGTGCCGGAAGCCGTCACGTTCACCATGCTGGCGCGGGAGAAGCCGGAAATCCGTCCGGACGGGATTGAATTTGCGCACGCACGGATGGAAATCAGTCCCATGCTGGCGGCAACAGTGGAAGAAATCCCTGTCACCGACGCGCGGATGGCAAAGAACTGGCATGGGTCGCTCTGGCGGATTGCGCTGACGGCGGAAGCGGGCAGGCATCATCGGCTGTCCATCAAAATCAGCAGAAATAATTTTGCAAATCAGGAATGAAGTTGGAAGGGTCATTCGTTGTATCATTGGAAAGCCGATGGAAGGAGGAAACTTCCTTATGAAGAATTTCGGGAAAATTGTGATGCTGACCGTCCTGTGCGTGTCGCTGCTGTGCGGCGTGACGGCGATGGCGGAAGCCGACCGTTTTCAGTTTGAAAAAACAAATTTGACCGTCTTTGAAGGCAATACGCTGGAATTGTCGCTCATCCGGCAGGGCAATTGCGCGGCGGACGGCGAATTGACATTTGTCAGCGGGCGCGAGAACATCGCGACGGTGGATGAAAACGGTGTGGTAACGGGGCTGACGAAAGGGCAGTCGACGATTACCGCGACGCTCAAAACCGAGAAACGGACGTGGAAAGCGTCTGTCACCGTGACCGTGGCGCGCGCCGTGACGGACATTGCGGTGAACGAAACGAGTCTCACGCTCTATGATGCGGCAGATCCGCTCATCAGTCACCTGACGGGCGGCGCGGGCGACCGCGTGCTGCTGCTGCGCAAGGGCAAGCAGGTGTCGATTCGGGCGACGCTGTCCCCCAATGACGCGAACAACCGCCGTTATACCGTCGCTTCGTCGGATACGGACGTGGTGCGTGTGAGCGGGTCAACGCTGACGGCGCGCGGCGCGGGCGAGTGCATCGTGACCGTGGCGAGCAAATCAAACCCGGAAGTCAGTGTGGATTACCGCGTCATCGTCGTTACCCCGGTAACGGGTGTGACCGTGACAGCGGACACCAAGACGCTCTTCATCGGCACAACGGCGCAGCTGACCGCGACGGTGAAGCCGGCGGACGCATCCATCACGGGCGTGAAGTGGGAGAGCACGAACGAGAAAGTCGCCGTTGTGGATGAATACGGCGTGGTGACGGGCGTTGGGCGCGGACAGGCGACCATTCGCGCGACGGCGGCGGATGGCGGCGGTCAGCGCGCAAGCGTGAACGTGACCGTCAAGCAGCAGCCGGAAAGCATCACCCTGAGCGGCTTAAGCGGCAATATCCGCGTGGGCGGCGGCGTTACGCTGAAGGCGACCGTGCTGCCGAACACGACAAGCGACAAGGCGGTTGTGTGGTCTACGTCGGACGCGAGCGTCGCGACGGTGAGCGCGAACGGCTACGTCAAGGGTGTGCGCGCGGGCAGCTGCACCATCACCTGCCAGAGCAAGACGTTCCCGGAGGTCTATGCGCAAATCGACGTGACGGTGTATGCGCCGGTTACGTCCATCACCTTCAACGAGAAGAAACCGTCCGTGGCGGTGGGGCGCAGCATTGCCCTCAGCTGGACGGTGAAACCGCAGGACGCGACGGATTCGTCCGTCAGCTTCTCGACGAACAAGCCGGATGTTGTGTCGGTGTCGGATGACGGCATCGTGACCGGTCTCAAGCGCGGTGAATGCTACGTCTACGCGACCGCGAACGATGGCAGCGGCAAAAAGGCGACCATCCGCGTGACGGTGACGCAGCCGGTCACGGGCGTGACGATGAAGTACACCTCGCAGAACGTGGGGCTGAACAAGTACACCACGAACACCGCTATTTTGGAACCCGCGAACGCCGACAACAAGAAGATGCAATGGACAAGCCAGGACGAGCGCATTGCGACGGTATCGGGCAACGGGCTGAATCCGAAGGTGACGGGCCGTGCATGGGGCACGACGACCATCATCGGTACGACGGATGACGGCAGTTATGTCGTCACCTACACCATCAATGTTGGCAGCAGAAAGGATGCGCTGCGCATCACGAATCTGTGGGCGGAAAACAACGCGGCGAAGATTGTTGTTTACAACGCCAGCAACCTGACCATCACCAAATTCTACTACACGATTTACCTTTACAATGCCTTCGGTGAACCGCTGGTCTGCAACACCGACGGGCGTTCCTTCTCCTTCACGGGCACTTACAACTTCACCCTTGCCCCCGGTGAAGCGACCCGCCACGGGCAGTTCTCCTTCGGGCGCGAATACATCAAGCCCTACGGCGTGGGGCAGGTGGTCATGCGCATCAATGGCTACGACATTGAGGGCGGTGAGCACTACGATATTCCCGCCAATGACCAGCCGGAATTCACCTGGAAGGCCACGATTGACGACGGACAAGGGTAATCCCGATGCCGCTTCTGGAAACAGGAGCGGCGCTTTTCAATTGGAAATGAGAAACCGGAAATAAGTGGCGAAAATGGGCGATTTCTCATCAGCGTCAGCAACAAAAGAAGTATTTTTGCAGCTATCTTGACACGCTTTTTCACCTGTGCTACACTGTGAGCGGTTGAAGAATGCCGTGTTCTTCGACCCTTTGCGGTGTCCCAATAAATTGGATCTATCAATAGGTAATGTTTTTATTCACAGGGGAGGTCATCCGAATGAATACAACCCTGCTGGCAGCGCTCGCGCTGGGCGGCGCTGCGCTCTCGGTCAAGAAGCCGACGCAGAACCATAACCTGATGCGTCTGCCGTCCTTCCGGGGCATTGCGGAAGTCCGCGCAAGTCTGCCGGGACGGATGCGGCTCTATCTGCCCGCCGTATCCGCCAACCGCGAAGCCGCAGAGGAAATGAAGCGGCAGCTGGAAGCAACCGGCGTGGTGCATGAAGTGGCGCTCAACTTCCGCCTGTCTACCGCTCTCATTCGCTACGACGAGACGAAGGTCGAAGCCGCCGTGGTGCAGGGCGCGGTGCTGAAGCTGATGGGATTGACCGACGCACTGCAGAAAGAGCCGGTCAGCCGAATTCAAAGCGGGTTGAATACGCTGATGGCGGCAATCAACCACGGTTTGCTGGAGGCGACGAACGGTCTGCTTGATGTGCGGACGCTGGCGGGATGCGCGCTGACGTTCGCGGGCGTGAAAAGCCTTGCGGTTAGCGGCGCAGCTGTTCCGGGCGCGATGACGCTGCTCTGGTGGGCAGCCAGCATCTGGAGGCGAAACGACAGTGGGACGAATTGAAACGGCGCTGATTCGCCACTACCTGAAGCCCGCTGTGACCAGCGATCTGCCGGGGCGATTGCGCTTGAGCTTCAAGGGATATCAGATGCTGCCGAAGGAAGCGTTGCCGTATCTGCATTATGTGCAGGACGTGATGACGATGCTGCCGGGGGTGCGGGATGCGCAGGTGAATCCGCGGATTGGCACGGCGCTGGTGACGTATGACGCGAGCATGACCAATCGGGAGAAAATCCTGCGGTGGATTGCGACAGCGGTGGATACGGGGCTGGAATTGGCGCAGGAGATTGACTGGACGAAGAGCAATGTGGGGGAGGAAGAACTGGCGACGATGGCACGCCGCCGCCTCGCCTTGCGGCTGGGACAGACAAAAAAGTAACGGCAAAGACTTGTAAGGGAAAAGCGCCCAAGCCGGGCGCCAGTCAATGGGTGTCGAGAGGGGCTTTGCCCCTTCGCAGGGTCAAGGGACAGCGTCCCTTGTGGGGTTTGGGGCAACGCCCCAACTGTTCCACGGGCGAATAGTATGCCAAACGCGCTCAACAAAAGCGCAGGCAGCGAAGCGTCCCTGCCAGTAACTTCGCGCTTCCTCAGAAGCGCCCCCCAAGCTGCTCTTTCCAACACCTATGCTGTGTCGCGCCAGATGGGCGCGACCGGATTGCTTGACTTCCGACCATAGCTGGTCTTTTCCGCAAGCAGGGGGGTTCGCCTCTGCGGAGGCGACAAAAGGGCAATGGAAACGGACGAAGTCCGCGATCGCCCTTTGGAAACCCTCGGTGCACACTCCTGTTAGTTGAGCTTTTTCACGGCAAGGGTTTGCACAATCGACGCGAAAAAGCATGAATCATTGAATCTGAATTGCCAAATCAAAGAAGGGATAACATGTTCAATCGGGAAACACAGAAAAACTGGATGAAGAGTCAGGTGGCGCATAGCCTTCGCGGGCGGCTGCGGCTCAGAGTAGAAGGGCTGAACTTCCTGAATGACGAGAAGGAAGAAATTGCCCAGATGCTTGCCAACCTGCCGGGTGTGCAGTGCGTGCAGGTGACGCCGATTACCTGCGGCATCCTCCTGCGCTTCGATCCGACCGCGACGGATACGTCGATTCTCTGTGAAGGCGTGGACGTGACGATGGCGCGCTATGCCATGAACGCCTACCGCAATCGTCAGGCAGGCAGCAAGCCGGAAGAACCGGAAGTGTCCATGACGACAAAGCAGCTGACAAAGCGGCTGGCGCTCAACGCGGGTGCGGTGGTGCTCGGTCACACGATTCTGCCCGGCAGCCTGCTCGGCGGCGCGATGGCAAGCTTCACGTCGCTGGAAGCGCTGACCAGTTTGGGACTGACGATGCCGATGGCACGGAGCGCGGCGGCGGGTCTGCGCCGCGATATGCGCCCGAACGCCGATTTCCTGACGGTTACGTCGATTGTCGCAAGTCTGCTGCTTGGTACGCCGCATTCCGCCCTGATGATTCTGGCGCTGTCTGATCTTGCAGAACTGATGACGTCCTACACCATCGAGCGCACGCGGTCGTCCATCAAGCAGATGCTGTCGGTGGAAGACGGCGAGGTCTGGAAGGTGCTCTCGGACGGTCGGCTGGAAAAAACGCCGATTGGTAAACTCGAAGCGGGCGACACCATTGAGGTGCACACGGGCGAGAAAATCGCGGTGGATGGCACGGTGGTGTCTGGCAGCGCGGTTGTTGACCAGAGCGCCATCACGGGCGAATTCGTCCCGGCGGAAAAGCGCAAGGGCGCGGAGGTCTTCGCGGGTACGGTCGTCAAGAACGGCAATATGCAGATTCAGGCGCAGCGCGTCGGCGACCAGACGGTTGTCTCGCGCATCGTCGGCATGGTGGAGCAGAGCGAACTCAAGAAAGCGCCCATCCAGCGCTATGCCGATAAGTTCTCCAACTACCTCGTGCCGCTGAACTTCCTGCTGTGCGCGGCGGTTTGGCTCGTAACGCGCAATCCGCAGAAGGCGCTGAAGATGCTTGTTATTGACTATTCCTGCGGCATCAAGCTTTCGACCGCGACGGCGTTCTCTGCCGCGATTAACACGGCGGTCAAGCGCGGCGTACTGATTAAAGGCGGCGCGTACATCGAGCAGATGAGCAGCGCGAACACCGTCCTGCTGGATAAGACCGGAACGATTACCGAGGGCCGTCCGCGCGTGACGGGCATGACGATGCTGACCGACACGATGGACGAGGCGGAAGTGCTTTCGCTGGCGATGGCGGCGGAGGAAACCAGCACGCATCCGCTGGCAAGCGCAATTCTGACCTACGGGCAAGCGCACGGAGCGAAAATTCCCCCGCATGGCGAAATTGTGACCGAAGTCTCCCGCGGCAGCCGGACGGAAGTCGACGGCAAGTGCATCCGCGTCGGCAACCTCAAGTACATGAAGGAAAATGGCGTCCGCGCGGATGTCGCGATTCCCGATGCGAACGGCGCAATTCCGAACTACGTTGGCGTGGGGGACAAGATTGTCGCCGTGCTGTACGCCATGGATAACCCGCGCGCAAACGTCCGCCGCGCCATCAACGCCCTGCGCTACGACGGCGTGGGCGACATTGAGCTGCTGACGGGCGATATGGCGGCACAGGCGCAGGCTGTTGCGGAAATGGTCGGCGTGGACGGCTATCAGGCACAGCTGCTGCCCGAACAGAAGGCGGAGGCTGTCTTGAAGCTGCAAACGCAGGGCAACGGCGTCGTCATGGTCGGCGACGGCATCAACGATGCGCCCGCGCTGGCGTATGCGGATGTCGGTATCTCGCTGGGCAGCAAGTCCACCGACATTGCCATGGAAACCAGCGACGTCGTTATCAACCGCGATGATCCGATGATGATTCCCGAACTGCGCCGCCTGGCGCGCGCAACAATGCGCATTGTGCAGCAGAACTTCGCAATGGTCATCGGCATCAATACCGTCGGGCTGATTCTCGGCGCGGCAAGCGGCATCTCTGTGTTGGCGAGCGCGCTGATGCACAACATGTCCACCATTCTCGTTGTGGCGAACTCGCTGCGGCTGATGGTGTTTCCGCCGATGGAGGGGTGACGAATGCACAATGACAACATCGGCGCGGTGCATTTGACAGTGCTGAGCGCCCTGCCCGGTAGACTTCGCCTGCAATTGGAAAAGCCGATTGAGGGCGAAGCGATTTTCCTGAGCATTCCGGGGCTGCAAAGCTGCCGGTATAATCCGCGCATTCAGACGATGCTGTGCTGCTACGACAAGGCGGTTATTTCTGAAAGTGACCTGCTTGTGCGCATCGGTGCGCTGTACGCCCGCTTGCAGCAGACGGCGGTGCTGCACGTCAAGCACTCGGAAGAAGAAGGCTTCTCGATGGCGCCCAGCGGCTATCTGGCGCTTGGCTGCATTGTCCTTGACGGCATGATGACCCTCGCGGGTTCGACGCTCACACGCTACACGCGCTGGCTGTCCGCCGGGGCGACGTTGACCGCCGTGGTTGAGCACGCCTATCAGGAACTGCACACACGCGGCAGTTTCGACCCGGAAGTGATGTCCGTCGTCTACCTGATTAACGCCATTGGCAAGCCCAACGGCTTTCAGGCGAGTCTGCTGGCGTGGATTGTCACGTTTAGCCGTCACCTGCTGCCGCGTGGCCCGCGGGAACAGGTATATCTGGTTCGGAACGGCGAACACACCACGACGCTCACCCCCGTCGTGGGCAATGAGGACGGCAGCGCCTTTGCTGGAAGCATCTTCCGCCGGAGCGTCGAAGTCTTAGCACATAAAGGGTGACCTAATTCGCTCGTCCGGCTGAAAAGCCTGAACGATAGATACTTGCAAAAAATAAGGAGGACAAACATATGTTGAACCTGAACATGAGCCCGATGGTCAAGGGCATTCTGATTGGTGTGGGCGTGAGCGCGGTTGGTTTCTACGCTTACAAGCACAACGAGGAGAAGGTGGATAACTTCCTGCGCAGCCACGGCGTGAAGGTCAAGACGCCGACGGCGGGCTTTGAGACGATGTCCGTGGAGGACCTGATGCGCACGAAGGAAAGCATCGAAGACCTGATTGCGGAGAAGGAACAGCAGGAGCAGAGCGTGACCGTGGAAGCGGACGCGGCTGTGGCGGCGGAATAACATACCATTCGCATCTTGGAACATTCGCATTTGAAAATAGTATCGCAACAAAAAGCGCGGCGCATGATGGATATGCGTCGCGCTTTTTGGGTGGCAAATTATTTTTTCCCGGCAGATAGAAACGTCAAGGCTGGAAAAATAAAACGGATGAAGTCCCTCCGCACGATTGAGCTGCGCGCTTTGCCTTATACTAATTCGCATCTAAAACATGGCATTCACACAGCATCTTTTCCGCCCCGGCTTTGCTTCGTTCCGCTCGTGCGTACCTCCAGTACGCCTCACTTCACTCAGCTTTGCCGGAACGAAAAATCTGCTATGCTCGATGCCATGTTTTAGAATCGAATTAGTATTACTTTGCCCGCATGTTTATCCCTTTTTATCCTCGCTTTCCCTTCCATCGTTCTCCCCCTTATGCTATAATAAAGCCAATCATCCGCGAAAGGAGGTTTCCGTCATGCTCTTCCCCCTGCGCGTCATCCGGCGCATTCATCGCGAAGGCTTTCGCTGCATCCCCGAAGCCATCCGGTTCCGCATCGCGCTCCATCGTCAGCGGCCCTTTCTCCAGACGGAAACCGCCCTGCGTCAAGCGGAGGAAGACGGTTACCAAGCCTTCATCCGCCGCCATGAAGCGACCCTTTCAGCGCCCTTCACCCCGACCATGCGCTTGTCTTTCCTTATTCCGACCTATAATACGCCGCCGGAGCTGCTGCGCGCGCTGGCGGATTCGCTGCTGCATCAGTCGTGTGGCGCGTGGGAAGCCTGTTTCTATGACGGCGCAAGTACCCGCGCGGACACGCGTGAACTGCTGCAAGCGCTGACGCAGGAGGACAATCGCTTCCGTGTGACGTTCGGCGCGGAGAACCGCGGCATTGCGGGCAACACAAACGCCGCGCTGACGATGGCAACGGGGGAGTTTGTCGCGCTCTGTGACCACGATGACTTGCTCGCACCGGATGCGGTTCGCTGCATCCTCGAAGCGGCGCAGGACGGTGCGGACTTCGTTTATACCGATGAGGACAAGGTGTCCGCCGATGGCACGCGCTTCTTTGAACCGCACTTGAAGCCTGATTTCGCGCCGGATTCGCTGCGTTCCGGCAATTATATCTGCCACATCACGGCAGCGTCACGGGGGCTGATGAACGCGGTCGGCGGACTTCGCCCCGGTTTCGATGGCTCGCAAGACCATGATTTGGCGCTTCGACTGTCCGAAAACGCGGCGAAAATCACCCACATTCCGCGTATTCTCTACCATTGGCGGATGCTGGACACCTCGTTCAGCCATCAAAAAGCACAGACCTGTGCGGATGCCGCCGCGCGCGCCGTGGCGGCTCAGCTCCGCCGCCTGCACATGGATGCCGACGTGACGGTGGAAGAGCTGCGCGTCCGCATTCGGTGGAAAACGCGGCAGATGCGAATCGTCTGCGTCCTCTGGGGCGAGGGCGATGCGCCGAAGCTGCCGATGCCGTGCATCCGCGTCCGCGATTTGTCAGCGGTCAATGACCTCGTCCGCCGGACGGACTGCGACGCGGTGCTGTTTCTGCGCGCCGGACTGCGTCCGCTGGATACCGATTGGGTCAGCGAACTCATGCAGTACGCGCAGCGCGCGGACGTTGGCTGCGTCGGCTCGGCGCTGCTGGATGACCGTGATTGCTTCCGTCACGCCGGGTATGCGGTGGACGTCCCCGGCGGCGCGGTCAGCCATCAGGCGGGGCAGTGGCGCTATGGGCGGCCGTACATGCTCACTGACTGCATCGTCCGCAACGTGACGGGCGTATCCAGCGCACTGCTGATGATTCGGCGTGACGTGTTCCTGTCCGTCGGCGGATTTTCGCCGTACCAGAGTGACCTTCGCGGCGCGGATTTGGGGCTGAAATGCCAGCAAATCGGGCTGCTCAACGTCTACACGCCGTATGCGCGGATGACAATGGATATGCGGCTTTCGCTGCTGCCGCCGTGCCTGACGCAGGGTGCGCCGAAGGGGGATTTGCGCCGCTTCCGCCAAACGTGGGGCGCGCACCCGCCGGAGCGTTACTATTCGCCGCTGTTCCGTCCGGACGGCAGCATGTTCATTGACCTTGACCGACAGGAGGAAACGCCGTGACGAAGTGCAAACCGCCGTTTTTCGGCGATTCCGCTGTGCTGAAAAAAGGGCTTTGGGTGACGCTCGTGATTGCGCTGGTGCTGGCGCTGTATGGTGCTTTGTTCACCCAGACGTGGCAGACGCGGGCGTTCACCATCGATGCGGCGGCGCAGACGCATCTGCATCCGCTGACGGACGGCGAGACGTTCTCGCTGCCCCTGCCGGATGGCGGCATCCGCGAAATCAGCCTGCCCGTTACGGCGCTGAGCAGTGAATCCGGCGGCACAGCGACGCTGACCCTGACCCAGCACGGCACACCGATTTTCACGCAGACCGCCTTGCTGACCGACAGTATCATCCGCGAAAATTTGACCTTCTCGTTTGAACCCGTGGATGCGGACAAACTTGTGCTTACCTTTTCCGGCAACACGCTCCCTGCTTTGGGCATGAGCGGCGGCAATCAGCTGTGCATCCGCCTGTCCGGCACGCGCCCCTCCTGCGCGATGCTGTACTACGGGGTTTTCGCGGCGGTTCTGGTGCTGTTCTGCGTCTGGGAAAGCCTGTTCACCGCACGCTGCGCCGCCGCCGGACGGCAGAACCATCTGCTGCGCCTGCAAGCCGACGTCCGCCGCTACGGCTTCCTCATCGAACAGCTTGTCCGCCGCAATTTTAATACAAAGTATCGGCAGAGTATCCTCGGCGTCCTCTGGAGTTTCCTCAATCCGCTGCTGACGATGCTCGTGCAGTACCTTGTGTTCTCCACGCTCTTCCGCTCCGCTATCGACCACTTCCCGGTGTACCTGATTTCGGGCATCATCGTTTTCAGCTTCTTCACCGAGTGCGTCACGCTGGGCATGGACGCGATTGTCATGAACGCGTCGCTCATCACAAAGGTCGCGATTCCGAAGCTGATTTTCCCGTTCAGCCGCGCGCTGTCAAGCCTTATCAACTTCCTGATTTCGCTGCTGCCGCTGCTTCTGCTGATGCTGCTGACGGGGGTGCGGGTGTCGCCCGCGCTGCTGCTGCTGCCGCTGATGATTGCGCTTTTGTTTCTGTTTGCGCTGGGCGTGACGCTGGTGATGGCGACGCTGAACGTCTTTTTCCGCGATACGCGATTCCTGTGGAGCGTGATTTCGCTCTTGTGGACGTATGCGACGCCGATTTTTTATCCGGATACGATCTGGCCGGAGGGGCTTCGGGGGATTTTCCATTTGAACCCGATGTATCAGCTGATTGATTTTTTGCGGCAAATCGTGATTGCGGGAATCCCGCCGACGCCGGAGCGCTTGCTGGCGTGCGGGGCAGGCGCTTTTGGAATGCTGATGATTGGGCTGGTCATTTTCCGGCGATATGAGGAGAAATTTGTGTTTCACCTGTAAGGGAAAAAGGACAAAAGCGAATAAACACGCGGAAGGAATATGACCGGGCGGCTCTTTCAACTTACGCAGCATTGTCGTGCTGATGGGCGCGACCGACCAGCATAGGGAGCAATTCGTTTCCTGCTGCTGGTCTTTTTTGCTGCAGGGAAAAGCGCACTGACACAAAAAAATCGGTTCTTCACGGAATTTTGGGGGAAGAGTAGCTTGTGGGCGCGTCTGCGGACGCGCAAAGTTACTGGCAGGGACGCTTCGCTGCCTGCACCTTTGTTGGCGGCTTCCTTGGGATTGGTCGGACGCGGAACAGTTGGGGCGTTGCCCCAAACCCCACAAGGGACAGACGAAAAGGGACGAAGTCCCCCCTTGACCCTGCAAGGGGCAGACGAAAAGGGACGGAGTCCCCCCCTTGACCCCTTTTTCGCGATTGAGTTGGTCTCACTTCCATGCTCCTTCCGCGTGCAGCTTTTTTGGGGCTTCGCCTAATACTATTTCCAGATTCAACTGCGCCATCTGCTTGCGCCTTTTCCCTTCTGGCGTCCGCTCATTCCACTTAGCGTAGCGCTGCTACGCTGCGTTCCATTCACGTTAGCCAGAATGAAAAATTCGCGGCGCATCTTGGCGCATTCTTATCTGGAAATAGTATAAGCCCTTGTTTGCTTCCCCAACTTTCCGTGAAGAACCAAAAAATCCACCCCCGCAGACGCAAGGGTGGACAAATTTGATAACCTGTGGATTATTCTTCTTCCAGCGGGGCGACACCGGCATCATCGCCGAGGTCTGCTTCCAGCAGGGCAAGGTCGTCCTCGTCCTCATCCGGCAGCTCGCCGGGATCTTCTTCGGGCGCAATCGGCTTTGCGGGCTTATCCGCAAAAATTTCCTGACGAATAATCGCGTCGATTTCGTCCGTGATTTCGGGATGGTCGCGCAGGTACAGGCGCGTGTTCTCGCGGCCCTGACCAATGCGCTGGTCCTTGTAGCTGAACCACGCGCCGCTCTTGTGGATGATGTCGCGCTCGACCGCCATGTCAAGCAGCGTGCCTTCGCGGCTGATGCCTTCACCGTACACAATGTCGAACTCTGCCACGCGGAACGGCGGGGCAACCTTGTTCTTGACAACCTTGACCTTCGTGTGGTTGCCGACGACTTCGCTGCCGTTTTTGAGCTGTTCGCCGCGGCGCACGTCCAGACGCACGGAGGCGTAGAACTTCAGCGCACGACCGCCGGGGGTGGTTTCGGGGTTGCCGTACATCACGCCGACTTTCTCGCGCAGCTGGTTGATGAACACCGCGACGCAGCCGGTTTTGTTGATGATGCCCGCCAGCTTGCGCAGCGCCTGGCTCATCAGACGCGCTTGCAGACCGACGAAAGAATCACCCATTTCGCCGTCGATTTCCGCCTTCGGGACGAGGGCGGCGACAGAGTCGATGACAATGACGTCCAGCGCACCGGAGCGAACCAACGCTTCGACGATTTCCAGCGCCTGTTCGCCCGTGTCGGGCTGAGAGACATACAGGTCGTCAATATTTACGCCCAGATTCTTGGCGTACACTGGGTCGAGGGCGTGCTCTGCGTCCACAAATGCCGCGATGCCGCCCATCTTCTGCGCCTGTGCGACAATGTGCAGGGCAACGGTCGTCTTACCGGAGGATTCCGGGCCGAAAATCTCCACAATACGGCCGCGCGGAATGCCGCCGACACCCAGCGCCTCATCCAGCGTCAGGCAGCCCGTGGGGATGACCTGCACGTTTTGCTCCGCGTGTTCACCGAGCTTCATGACGGCACCCTTGCCGAACTGCTTGTCCAAATCCGCCAGCGCGTGCTCCAGCGCCTTGAGTTTCTCCTCCTGCGCGCCCGTCACCGGGGCGGCTTTTTCGGTCTTTGCGGGCTTCTTTGCTGCCATGATACCGCTTCCTTTCTGGATACCGGCGGGGGATGCAATCGGCAATCACCGCCGGGTTTCTTTCGCTTCTTATCGTACCACAGCGAACAGCAGTTTGCAAGGGGAACACGCAAGTTTTTCCTGATTAGGTTTCATCGAAATAATGGTATTTCCCCTTCAGAGCCAACAGGAAGCCAATCGACACGACGAACGCCAGCGCTTCCGCCGCAGAGGCTGCCCACCAGAGACCGTCCACATCCAGCGCCATCGGCAGCAGGATGACCGACGCCGCCTGAAACACCAGCGTGCGCAGGAAGGAAATTGCCGCGGACACGCCGCCGTTGTTCAGCGCCGTGAAGAAGGAGGACAGGAAGATGTTGAAGCCCGCGAGCAGGAAGGCGAAGGAGAAGAGGTGGAAGGCGTGCCGCGTCAATTCGCAGAGCGTCGCGTCATAGCCGACGAAGATGTTTGCCAGCGTCCCGGACAGCGAGATGGCGGCGATTGTCATCACGATGCCCAAGATGCCCATGACTTTCAGCCCCTTCGTCAGCAGGTTCCTCAGCTCCGGGTGATTCTGCGCGCCGTAGTGGTAGCTGATGATGGGCGCGCAGCCGATGGAATAGCCAATGTCAATCGCGACGAAGATGAACTGCACATACATCAGTACGCCATACGTCGCCACGCCGTCTTCGCCCAGAAAGCGCATCAGCTGTGCGTTGTACAGCATCCCAATCAGCGAGCCGGAAATGTTGCTCATCAGCTCTGATGAGCCGTTGGCGCACGATCGCAGCAGCGGCTGCACTTCGAACTTCGTCCAGCGCAGGCGCAGGGGGCTGCTTTTGCTGAACAGGAAGTACATCAGCGGCACAACGCCGCCGACGGTCTGGCTGATGCCGGTCGCAATCGCAGCGCCCGCAATGCCCCAGCGAAATACGCCCACGAACAGCGCGTCCAGCACCATGTTCGTCACGCCCGCCGCGAGCGTAATCAGCAAGCCGAACTTCGGCCGCTCCGCCGCAATCAGGAACGACTGGAACATGTTCTGCAGCATGAACGACGTAAGAAAGCAGACGACAATCCGCCCATAAAGCACGCAGTCATCCACCATGGCCTCTGTTGCGCCCAGCAGAATCGCCATTGGGCGCATGGCCAGCACCCCGACTACCGTCAGGATAACGCCCAGCAGGATGCCGAAGAGCGTAATCATGGAGAAATACTTGTTTGCGCGCTCCTTGTCGCCCTCGCCCAGTACGCGGGAGACCAGCGCTGTGCCGCCTGTGCCGAGCATAAAGCCCATTGCGCCCAGAATGATGAGAAACGGCATAATCAGGTTGATGGACGCGAACGCCGTTTTTCCGGCGAAATTCGACACGAACAACCCGTCCACCACGCCGTAGATGGACGTGAACACCATCATGACAATCGATGGCAGGACGAAGCGGAACAGCCGAGCGTAGGTAAAGTGGTCAGATAATTGAATCGGGTGCTTCTTGCTCATTTAGCTTGACTTTCCTCTTCTTGATTCCGCACTGTCTGCGGGAAAATGTCTATCATCAGCGCATTCAGGCGGCGCATGAGGGAGAATAGCTGATTCGCCTCTTCTTCGCTGAATTGCGACAGCGCCTGCTGCTCGGTTTCGGCAACGCGGTCTGCGGTTTCACGCGCCAGCGCTTCGCCCGCGGCCGTCAGGTGAATCGTTTTCGTGCGGCGATTTGAACCGCTTTGCAGCGTAATCAGCCCGTCTACTTCCATTTTCTTCAGTGCGGAGTTGATTGTCTGTTTGGGTTCGTGCAGAAATTCGCACATCCGGCTCTGCGTCATTTCGCCCGGCTCAACCCGCAGCGTGTACAGCGCCCACATCGCCATATCAGTCAGGTTCATCTGCTTCGCCATTTGCCGGTAGATATTGGCATTTTCTTTCCATGCCTCGTTCAGCGCAAACAGACGTGTGCTTAACGCTTTCATCACAATGCTCCTTTCAACTTGTCCGAAATCGGACAGTATCGATTATAGTCCGATTTCGGACATTTGTCAAGAAACTTTTGCCGAAAAAAATAACAGAGTGTGTGTAACCGCTTGAACAATTTTTGAACTTTTTTGCCCTATGTCTTGTTATCTCCCTGACTTTCCGATAACGTTTTCTGAAATGCAGTCTGTTTCCTTGACGGCTGTTAAAATTGGGCGTATAATGACAGATGCGCAATTGCGCCATATAAAATAGGAAACGCTGCCTCAGAAATCCGAATGTGCCTGTGCCGCCCTGTGATGAACGAAAAGAAAGAGTTATCGATATGAACAGTGAGCAGATCCGGAAGTTTTTCGCTGATTATCAGGTTGTCCTCAAGCGGGTGGAGCAGCTCGAAGCTGCCATGCGCATCAAGTCCGACTGGGATACATGGTGCGCCGCCCTTCGGGAGCGCGCTGAATTCTTCCGCACGGAGTATGCGCGCATGAATGCCCTGATGCGCAGCGTGATGCTGGAGTTCGCGAAGGAAGAGCCTGATTTAGACGATGACGCATGGAAACAGCTGCAAATTTCGATGATGGAGTTCTATTGCGCGGATACGCATGACTTGGCGCTCCTGATGGAACTTGCAAAGATTCTCCAGAAGCACTATGGGCACAGCAACAACCTTGCCGCGATGACGGATGTGGACTTGACATTGGCATACACGAATCTGGAATTCTCCCGCATCCTGCGTGAACCATATGGCACACGCGCAAGGGACTATTACCGCAAGATTTCGGTTTTATCGCGGAATTTCGGCGCAATCAAGGAGCACAGCGTCCATCAGGCGATTGTGGTGGCCTACGCGAACCTTGTGATGAGCTGCTGCGTGTTAGGCACGGTCACGATGCAAGAAGCGTTTGACATATGGGAGGAAATGAAGGAACTGCAAGCGTCGGATGCGCTGGCGGCGACGCGCGAAAGCGAGCCGGACGTAGGCAGGCTGCTTGATATTTTCACCGAGCGCTTCCGCACGGACGCTTACGCGCTGGCGAAATCGTTTGACCGCACCATTGAGGCGCACACCCGCTTTGTGCCGCCGGAATTGATGAGTCGGATTGAGCAGATAACGGCAGAATATTACGAAAAGCTGGATAAGCCGGAGGAAAGCACTGCCGACATGTTCCAAATTATCACCAGCCAGTGTGAGTTCGACTGCGAGACGGGCCGCCGCACGGCAGATGAGTGCTGGAAGGAGATTCACACTTTCTTCCGTAAGACAAAGCCGAAGGTGGAGCAGCTCGGTGAAGTGGATGTGCGCGAAATTGACGTTATTTCCTATTACATGACCTGTCTGGACGCGCTGATTTCCTTCCTCGTGGAAACGACGATGCCGATGGAGGATAAGAAACGCTATTTCCGCGAATATCAGCAGGATATCCGTGATTTCATTGCGGATTACGACACGCGCACCGGGCATAGCAACACGCTGAACAACGCACTGGAGGAGCTGGCGTTCTTTCCGAATGCCTATGCGCTGTTCGACACGGCGGAGGAGAAAATCGACTACATCTTCCGGCTCGTTGTCGCGCGGCACTGCACCGCGTTCCTGCATTCGCTGATGGTGTCCGCCTTTGCGGAAGCGATTCTCTCCGCCATCATCGACAAAGAACCGGCGCTGATGGTGGGGTATCACGGCGTGACGTCGCCGGAGGATGTGCAGGCGCACCGCGCGGAAATCCTGCAATTTGCGCATGACGCCGCCCTGCTGCACGATGTGGGCAAGAATTCCATGCTCGAGATTATCGAGACGCAGCACCGCCCGCTGACGGACGGGGAGTTCGGCATCATCCGCTCCCACCCGAACCGCGGCGGGCAGTACCTGAGCATCGACGAGGATTTGGCGCGCTATGTGGATATCGCCCGCGGCCACCACAAGTTCTACAACGGCAAGGGCGGCTATCCGAATGACTTTGATAACACCGCCTCGCCGGAGCGCTTCATGATTGACATCATCACCGTCTGCGACTGTCTTGATGCCGCGACTGACCAGTATGGCCGCAACTACCACCAAGCCAAGACGACGGACGAAGTGCTGGCGGAATTCAAGCGCGATGCGGGTGTCCGCTACAACCCGGACATTGTGCGCTTCATCCTGCAGGATTCCGCTCTTCGCGATACCCTGCGCGAAATTTCCGGTTCCCGCCGCCTGACGATTTACTACGACACCTACAAGCACTATTTTATGTAACACAAGGGAGTTCCAAGGGAGTTCCTCCCTTGACCCTTTCGCGCGATTGGGTTGGTGACATTATCAGACAGTGCCCGCGTGTTTATCTGCCTTTTCAGTCAGCTAAAGGTGTCCGCCATAGCGGACGGAGAGGGCTTGCCGCAATACAAGCTATACTATTTCCAGATGGCACAGTTAAATCTGGGAATAGTATTGATTCCTGAAAAAATGCAAATCAACAGACACAAAAAGAGCTGCTTCTACACAACAGAAGCAGCTCTTTTTCATATCCCCATCCCGCAATGCTCGCACTGCCGCTCAGCTCCTTCCACCACACTCGTGCGCCTCCCGCAGTGCGGACACACAATAAACGACTGTACCGCCCCATACGCCCGGAGGTTCGGCGCAGTCAGGTATACCATCGCCGTCAGCGGATCAATCTGAATGTTTCGCAGATAGTTCCCGCAGAGCAATAACCGCAGCGTCTCCATGTTCGGGCAGTCCGGCAGGAGCTTGGGCATATCCGACAGCGGAAACATGTGCAGCGAGAACGTTGCTAACTGCTGTGCAACGCCCCGCGCCCGGCGCCGGATGATTTCCCCCTGAAGCAGATGCATCCCGGCGTACAGCGCCGCTGTCGCAAGGCATAGCAGCAGCACCACCATGCGCGTGTCGCCGTGCTCACCCGCCTTGCAGGTGCGCCACAGCAGCAGCGCCGATAGGGCAAAGAACAGCGCCATCAGCGGATACACCCACCATCGGCGGTTCGCCCGCTGCGTCAAATAGGGATTCATGCGGAAGCCTCCTGTTGCCGAATAACATTCATTTTACCTATACAATACCATACTTGCAGGATAATGTCAATCTTGACGCAAAAGAAAAACCGGGAAGCGGCTTCTGCCACCTTCCCGGTTGAATTAGCATTACGCACCCAGATACGCCTTCCTGACTGCATCGTTGTGCAGCAGCTCCTGCGCGTCGCCTGACATGGAAATCTTGCCTGTTTCCAGCACATACGCGCGGTTCGCGACGGACAGCGCCATTTGCGCGTTCTGCTCCACCAGCAGAATCGTCGTGCCGCTCTTGTGCAGCGCGCGGATAATGTCGAAAATCTGCTCGACCAGAATCGGCGCAAGGCCCATCGACGGCTCATCCAGCATCAGCAGGCGCGGCTTGGACATCAGCGCGCGCGCCATCGCCAGCATCTGCTGCTCGCCGCCGGAGAGCGTGCCGGCAATCTGCTTCTGGCGCTCCTTCAGGCGCGGGAACAGCTCGAACATCTGCTCAATGCTGCCCGGAATCTCCTTGTCGGGGCGCGTGAAGCCACCCATTTCGAGGTTCTCCAGCACCGTCATCTGCTGGAAGATGCGCCGTCCTTCGGGGCAGAGCGCCATGCCGTGCTTCACCATATCCGACGCGTGGACGCGCGCCAGATCCTTGCCGCCGAAGTGGATGCTGCCTTCGCGCGGGCGGAGCAGTCCGGCGACGGTGTTCAGCGTCGTGGATTTGCCCGCGCCGTTTGCGCCGATCAGCGTGACGACCTCGCCCTCATCCACCGAGAAGGAAATGCCCTTGATTGCGTGAATCGCGCCGTAATAAACGTGGATATCGTTGACTTCCAGCAGACTCATGCTTTCGCCTCCTTCTGCTTGCCCAGATACGCCTCAATGACGACCGGGTTGTTCTGGATTTCCTCTGCCGTGCCCTTGGCGATAATGCGCCCGTAGTTCAGCACGCAGATGCCTTCGCAGATGCCCATGACCAAATTCATGTCATGCTCAATGAGCAGGATAGCAATCTGGAACTGGTCGCGGATTTTGATGATGTTCTCCATCAGCTCCGCCGTTTCGTGCGGATTCATGCCCGCGGCGGGTTCGTCCAGCAGCAGAAGCGACGGATTCGTCGCCAGCGCGCGCACAATCTCCAAGCGCCGCTGTGCGCCGTAGGGGAGCGATCCTGCCTTGACATCGCCCATGTTTTCCATGCCGAAGATGCTCAGCAAATCCAGCGCCTTTTCGTGTTGCTTCTTCTCGCCTTGCCAATACTGCGGCAGACGGAAAATGCCGGAAAACATGCCGTACTTAATCTGGTTGTGCAGGCCGATGCGGACGTTCTCTTCCACCGTCATGTTGTCGAACAGGCGGATGTTTTGGAACGTGCGGGCAATGCCGAGCTTGCTGGCCTGCACTGTGTTCATGCCTGCCGTGTCTTTGCCGTTGATGAGCACGGTGCCGGTTGTGGGCTGATAGACCTTTGTCAGCAGGTTAAAGACCGTTGTCTTGCCCGCGCCGTTGGGGCCAATAAGCCCGCAGATTTCTGTGCGCCCGATGGCAAGGTTCACGTCGTCCACTGCCTTCAGGCCGCCGAACTCAATGCCCAGATGGCTGGCTTCCAGCACGGGCGAATGATTCACGTCGCGTTCCGGAATGATGCTGCGCGACGGCACGGGAACCATCTTTGTATTGGGCTTAAAACGCTTCAGCGGTTCAGTCATGCCGCGTCACCTTCCTTCACAGCTTCCTTTTTAGCGGGGCGGATGCGCTCGAGCACCTGCCGCACCACCGGGGCGTTGCCCAGCAGCATCACGGCAATCAGCACGATGGCGTAAATCAGCATACGGTAGTCGCCAAATTCACGCAGCACCTCCGGCAGCACCGTCAGCAGCGCCGCCGCAATCACCGAACCGCGGATATTGCCGATGCCGCCCAGCACGACGAACACCAGCACGAGGATGGACGTATCAAACTTGAACTTGTCCGGCGCGATGGAGGAGAAGTTCAGCCCAAACAGCGCGCCAGCCATGCCTGCCAGCGCCGCCGAGGTGACGAACGCCATCAGCTTGTACTTCGTCACGTTCACGCCCATTGCTTCAGCGGCAATGCGATTGTCGCGGCTTGCCATAATCGCGCGGCCAGAGCGGCTGTTGATGAGGTTCAGCACGACAAACAGCGTCAGCAGCACCAGCACGAAACCCGCCTCGAACGTCGCGATGCGCCCGACGCGCACCGCCCCCGCCGGCCCGTTGTACAGGAGCGTGCCATCAATGCGGGGATTGTTGAAGTTGACAATCAGCTTGCCGTCACTGACCGCGAAATACAGGCAGTTCATGACGTTGCGGATGATTTCGCCGAACGCCAGCGTGACGATGGCAAGGTAGTCGCCGCGCAGACGCAGCACCGGGATGCCGATCAGCACACCCGCAATTGCTGCGCATACGCCGCCCGTCAGCATGGCCAGCACGAGGCGCATCGTCTCATTTTCCATCTGGAAGGCGTTCAGCAGCCAGCCAGACATGATGATGCCGGAGAAAGCGCCGACGCTCATGAAGCCCGCGTGACCCAGCGACAGTTCGCCGGAGATGCCGACCGTCAGGTTCAGCGAAACCGCCATGACGATGTAGACGCAAATCGGGATGAGCTGCCCCTTCAGGGAGCGGCTGATGGTGACGCCCGGAATCATCTTGCTCAGCGCCATCTGCGTAAAGACGAACGCGATGATGACGATGGCGTAGGTGATCAAGTTGTTCAGAAAGCCTTTTGTCGACTTTTTCATCGTTTTCTTCATCCCGTTACACCTTCTCCCGCATCGGCTTGCCCAGCAGCCCCGTCGGCTTGACCAGCAGCACGATAATCAGCACGGCGAACACCAGCGCGTCGCCCAGCTCCATGGACACATACGCCTTGCCGAGAATCTCAATGATGCCCAGCAGCAGACCGCCCAGCAGCGCGCCGGGAATTGATCCGATGCCGCCGAAAACAGCCGCCGTGAACGCCTTGATGCCCGGCATGGAACCCGTCGTGGGCATCAGCGTGTGGTAGGTGGAGCAGAGCAGCACGCCCGCAATCGCCGCCAGCGCGCTGCCGATGGCGAAGGTCAGGGAAATCGTCGCGTTCACCTTGATGCCCATCAGTTCCGCCGCGCTGCGGTCTTCGCTGACGGCGCGCATCGCCTTGCCCATCTTCGTGTGGGAGGTGAAGAACGTGAGCACCAGCATGATGATGATGTTCGCCAGCACGGTCACGATTGTTTCGCCGGTCAGAATCAGCTGCCCGTCAAACAGGCTGATGGACGGGATGCTGACGAAGGACGGGAACGACATGGGGTTCGGGCCGAACACCAGCAGCGCCAGGTTTTGCAGCAGGTAGCTCACGCCGATGGCGGTAATCAGCACGGCAAGGCTCGTTGCCTGACGCAGCGGCTTGTACGCCAGCCGCTCGATGACCATGCCCAGCACCGTGCAGACAATCATGGCAATCAGAACGCCAAGCAGCGGGGACATGCCCCAGTACTGCGTGGCGCAGAAGGCAATGTACGCGCCAATCATGATGACGTCGCCGTGCGCGAAGTTCAGCATCTTGGCAATGCCGTAGACCATCGAGTAGCCCAAGGCGATGATGGCATACACGCTGCCAAGGCTGATGCCGTTGATGAGGTAAGAGAAGAACTGAAGCATCCTGCCTGCACCTCCAAATGACTGAAATCTGTGGGAAAAGCACTTTCCCTTGAAAGACAGCAAGGCAATCAGCAGCAGTCCGTGTGCACCCTTGCACCAACTGTTGCTGATTACCTTCTGTCTGCACCTGGTGGATACGCTCATGCCGGAGAAGGAAGCTCCTCCTCCGGCATGAGGAAAACGTGTGGAATAGGGGGGGATTACTCCGCTGCAGCCGCCTCAGCGCCGACATACACGCCGTTCTTGATGATGACGGCCGTCGGGGTCTTGGTGACAGCGCCCGTTGCATCCCAGACCATCGTGCCGGTCAGACCGGTGACGGTCAGTTCCTGCATGGCGGCAATCATCGCGTCGCAGATATCTTCCGCCGCTTCGTCGCCCTTCACGCCAGCCTTTTCAGCGGCCGCCGCCAGCGCGTAGATGCCGTCATACGCATCCGCCGCGAACTGGTTCGGCACCTCGCCGTACTTTTCCTGATACTTGCCGACGAAGCTCTTGGTCAGCTCGTCCGGCGCGTCCGCGGAGAAGGGGGTCAGCAGCATGACGTCTTCTGCCAGCGCAACATCGAAGCCGGGCATGGTCAGGATGCCGTCCATGCCGTCAACGCCGAAGAACACCGGCTTGTAGCCCATGGTGTTGGCAGCGTTGAGAATCTGGGAAGCGGGGGTGTAGTAGATGGGCAGGAACACAACGTCCGCACCGGCGTTCTTGGCCTCGGTCACCTGCACGGAGAAGTCCGTGGTGTCGTTGGTGAAGGTGGTCACGGAAACGATGTTCAGCCCCAGCTCGGCAGCCTTGCTCTCAAAGGTCTGATAGATACCGGTGGAATAGGTGTCGGCGTTGTTGTAGATGATGGCGACCTTCTCGCCGACCTTCTTGTTGAAGATGTATTCAGCGGACGCGGAACCCTGTGCCGGGTCCGTGAAGCAGACCTGATACGCATTGTCCTTGTTCGCGATGACTTCCAGCGAGGAAGCGGAAGGCGTGAGCATAAACACGCGCTCGTCATACGCCTGCGCGGAGACAGCAATGCAGGGGGTTGTCGTCACGCAGCCAAGGATGACCTGCGTGCCCTTGTCCAGCGTCGCGTTGTAAGCGTTGATGGACTTTTCAGCGTCGTTTTCATCGTCCTGCACATCCAGCACGATGTTCACCTTGCCGGCGGCGTTGATTTCTTCCACGGCGATTTCCGCGCCGCGCGCAACTGCCAGACCATACACGGCGGCAGCGCCGGTCATCGGGCCAATCACGCCGATGTGAATCGTCGTCGTTTCCTCTGCGGACGCGAAGGACGCCATGCTCAGCGCCATGGCCAGAGCAAGAACGAGACTAAAGAACTTCTTCATGAGAACCAAACTCCTTATCAGGTGGACGGGCGGAAGCGTGTTCCGTTCGTCATGCAACAATTATACGCATCGGATAGCGTGCCGTAAAGGGTTTTTGTGGATTTTTCGTGTTCTTTTGCTGCGCTTCCTGACGTAAATGTTCGCTTTCTGGCTAATACTATTTCCAGATTCAACTGCGCCATCTGCTTGCGCCTTTTCCCTTCTGGCGTCCGCTCATTCCACTTAGCGTAGCGCTGCTACGCTGCGTTTCATTCACGTTAGCCAGAATGAAAAATTCGCGGCGCATCTTGGCGCATTCTTATCTGGAAATAGTATAATTTCTGCATCACACGAAAAATCCCCCTGCGCATACGCTGATGCGGGGGAGGTGAGGCGGCGTGAGCAGCATGTGCTATCAGACGCTCAGTTTCGTGGAATGTCTGGAAATCCTGCGGCAGGCGAAGGCAGTCCGCGCGGCGTTCTTTGACGGTCACTCGCCGTATGTTGTGCCGATGGGGTTCGAGTGGTTCGTGAACGGGATGCAGCCGGTCGTTTGCCTGATGATGCCGAAGGAGGGGCGCAAGGCGGAGGCATTATCCGTCTGCACGCAGGTGTGTCTGGAGTTTGAAGCGCCGGATGCGGCGGCGATTCAGGTCGTTCTGGCGGAAGGAAAAGCCGTCCCCCTGCACGAGGAGGACGGCGCGATGGTCTATGCGATTCCGGTGGAAACCATGTCGGGGCGGCGTTATTTTTTGCCTGATGACTGAGCCGGGAAAGTCAGCGTGATGGTCGTACCCTCGCCCAGCGCGCTCTGCATGGCAATCTGCGCGTGATGCACCTGCGCGCCGTGCTTGACGATGGACAGCCCCAGTCCCGTGCCGCCGGTCTGCTTGCTGCGGCTCTTGTCCACGCGGTAGAAGCGCTCGAATACGCGCTGCTGATCCTCCAGCGCAATACCTACGCCGTTGTCCGCGACAGTCACGACGGCGCGTCCGTCCGCCATTTCTGCCCGCGCCCGGACGTATCCGCCCGCGTGGTTGTACTTGATGCCGTTTTCCAGCAGGTTCGTCAGCATCTCTTCCAGCAGGGCATGGTCGCCAGAAATCAGCACGGGGTCATTTCCGCTGGCGCTGATGCTTACCTGCGCATTCTGCGCGGCGGGCGTCAGCTTCTGGACGCAGTGGTGAATCAGCGCGGTCAAATCGACGGGGGTCACTTCGCCGCGCACACCCTCGTCAAGGCGCGACAGGCGGATGATGTCCTCAATCAGCGTCAGCAGGCGGCGGCTTTCGGCGAGAATCTTCCGCCCGAATTCCGTCGCGTCCTCCGGCTTCTGCAGCATCCCGGAGGACAGCAGCTCCGCGTAGCCGCTGATGGTAGTCAGGGGGGTGCGCAGCTCATGACTGACGTTGGCGGAGAATTGCCGGCGGCTTGCTTCAGCGGCCTGTGCGGCGGTGACGTCCTGCATCAGCAGCGCCGTGCCGCCGCCTTCGACATGGCTGCGGGAGAGGTGGATGGTCATGCCGTTCAATTGCATCGCGCATTCCGTACCCTGCCCGTCCAAAAGGCGGAGCAGCGCCTCGTCGCGGCTGACGGCAATCATCGGTTGTCCAACCGGGTCATTGGTGATGCAGAACATTGCCCGCGCCGCGTTGTTCATCGTCAGCACATGCCGCTTCTCGTCGAGGATGACGAAGCCCTCCTTCATGCCGCCGAGGACGGTATCCAGTTCATGCCGCTGGGCGGTCAGGGACGCCATCTGGTTGGCAATGCGCATGTTCTGCTGTGCCATGCGGCGAAGCATGGGTGAAAGCTCTTCGTAAACGTCGCTTTCCAGCGGCTGGTCAAGGTTGACCTCGTTCATGGGGGCGGCAAGGCGCTTCGCCAACGGGCGGGAAAACGCCATCGCCGCACCGAAGCAAAGCACCGCGCCCAGCAGCAGATACCCCAGTAAATCGCGCACCTGCCGCAGCATTCCGCGCTGCGTGCCCGAAACGCGGATGACACGCCCGTCCGCCAGCCGTTTGGCGTAATACAGGCTCGTTTGCCCAAGGGTCGCGCTGCTGCGGGCGGTGAACGCCTCGCCGTTTTCGCGCGCCTGCTGAAATTCTTCGCGCCCGGCGTGGCTCTCCAAGCGGGACGCCTCCACTTCGCTGTCATACAGCACCGTGCCGTCCGTATCCAGATACGTTACGCGCTGGGTGAATACGCTCCCTTGCAGCAGGGAAACCGGGTCATCCGACGCCTCAAGGTAGGAGGACAACTGCACCGCCTGCTGCCGGAGCTGCTCGCGGTTGTCGGCGGTCGTTTGGAAGTACATGCCCGCGAATACCAGCACGCACATCAGCAGAAGGGTCAGCAGGGTTACGCCCGACAGCGTCAGGCGCAGACGGGAAGAAAGGCGGTTTTTCATCAGGATTCACCTGCTTCCGGATGTTCGTCCATGCGGTAGCCGACGTTGCGGATGGTGGCAATCAGCCGCCCGCTGTCGCCGAGCTTCTGCCGCAGGGTGCGGACGTGAACGTCAATCGTGCGCGTGTCGCCGGAGTAGGCGATGCCCCACACGTCGTCCAGCAGCACTTCGCGTGTGACGGCTTTGCCCGCGTGCGCCATCAGGAACGCCAGCAGCTCAAACTCCATGTGCGTCAGGGCAATTTCCTGTCCGCCAGCGGTGACGCGGTGGCTCTCGCGGTCAAGCGTCACGTCGCCCAGCGTCATGACAGCGGAGGGCGTTTCCTCCTGCGTCCGCCGCAGCAGCGCACGCACGCGCGCCAGCAGTTCCATCACACCGAACGGCTTCGTCAGGTAATCGTCCGCGCCGCAGTCCAGTCCATTCACCTTGTCCATTTCCGCGTCGCGCGCGGTGACGAGAATCACGGGCATGCGGCGGGTGCGTGCGTCGCGGCGCAGGAAGCGCAGCAGGGACAAGCCGTCCTCACCCGGCAGCATCACGTCCAGCAGCACGCAGTCCGGCACGGCCTTTTCCAGCGCCTGACGGAACGCGGCGGGGGTCTCGAACCCTTCCGCCTCATAGCCCGACTGACGCAGCGCGTACAGCTCCAGCTCGCGAACGCCGTGATCGTCTTCGACAACGAAGATCATTTCAGCTCTTCTCCTTTATACAGCCCGGTGATGGCGTACACCACCCATTCAGCAATGTTGACCGCGTGGTCGCCGATGCGCTCCAGATACTTGGCAATCATCAGCAGGTCAAGGCATTCCTCCGTCCGGTCGGGATGCCCGCGAAGCCCGGCAATCAAGTCCGCCTTCACGTCGTTGAACAGCGCGTCCACAATGTCGTCGGACAATTCCACCTGCTGCGCCAGCTCAATATCCTTATGAACGTACGCGTCAATCGCGCGGTGCACCATCGAAATCGCCGCCTGCGCCATCGACGCGAAATGCTCCGGGCGCGGACTGCGCAGATGCCCCATCGTCGCAATTTCGCAGATGTCGCTCGCCTGATCGCCGATGCGCTCCATGTCGGTAATCATTTTCAGCGCCGCGCTGATGGTGCGCAGGTCACGCGCGACGGGCTGCTGCTGGAGCAGCATGTGGATGCACATCGCTTCCACCTCGCGTTCCTTTTCGTCCACAATGTGGTCGCCGTCGCGAATTGCCGCCGCTTCCGCCATGTCGTCCGTCTGCAAGGCGCGAATTGCCCGCTCAATCGTGTTCTCCACCAGTGCGCCCATTGCCATCATTTGCTCGCCAAGCTGCGCAATCTGGTCATCAAAATGCTTTCTCATCGAAAGACCTTCTTTCTATGATAAACGGTGGTGAAACTCCTGAAAATGCTGATTTATGCGTTGATTTAGAAGTGCGGATTCCGAAAATCTGACGACTTCCAATAAAAGTCAAGCCAGGTAGGGGAAACCGAAGGGGTCAAGGGGGGTGATCGCAGACTTCGTCCGTTTCCATTGCCCCTTGTCGCCTCCGCAGAGGCGAAATCCCCTGCTTGCGGAAAAGTCATGCTATGTCTGCAAGACCAACTGCGTGGTCGCGCCCATTTGGCGCGACAATGTGCGAGTGGCTGGTAGAGCAAGTTGGGGGCGCTCCTGCGGGAGCGCAAAGTTACTGGCAGGGACGCTTCGCTGCCTGCGCCTTTGTTGACTTCTCCTTTGGAGTGGTCAACCGTGGAACTGTTGGGGCGTTGCCCCAAACCCCACCAGAGGCGCCGCCTCTGGACTCCGCAAGGGGCATTGCCCCTTGACCCTTTTTTGCGTCCCGGCTTGAGCGCGTTCCCCTGCTATCCTTTATCCCTAATCCGCCTATCCTTTCCCCTGCATTATAGCAAAAAATCCTTCCACGAACAACCCTTAGCCGAAGCGCCCCGTGATATAATCCTCCGTCCGCTTATCCCGCGGCATCGAGAACAGCTGATCCGTCGCCCCAACTTCCACCATATCCCCTAACAGGAAGAATGCCGTTGTGTCCGCGATGCGCAAAGCCTGCTGCATGTTATGCGTCACAATCACAATGGTGTACTTCCCCTTCAGCTCCATGCACAATTCTTCAATCTTGCTCGTCGAAATCGGGTCAAGCGCCGAGGTGGGTTCGTCCATCAGCAGCACCTCCGGTTCAACCGCCAGCGCGCGCGCAATGCAAAGCCGCTGCTGCTGCCCGCCGGAAAGCCCCAAAGCACTCTTGTTCAGGCGGTCTTTCAGCTCGTCCCAAATGGCGGCGTTCCGCAGGCTGCTTTCCACAATTTCGTCCAGCTGTGCCTTGCGGTGGATGCCATGCGTGCGCGGGCCATAGGCAATGTTGTCGTAGACGCTCATGGTGAAGGGGTTGGGCTTCTGGAATACCATGCCGACGCGCTTGCGCAGCAGGTTCACGTCCATGCTGCCGTAAATGTCCTCGCCGTCCAGCGTGATGCTGCCCTCGACGCGGCAGTCGGGGATGAGGTCGTTCATGCGGTTGAGCGTTTTCAGCAGCGTCGATTTGCCGCAGCCGGACGGCCCGATGAACGCGGTGATTTTGCCGCGCTCAATGTCGAGGTTGATGCCGTGCAGGGCGTGGAATGCGCCGTAGTAGAGGTTCAAATCCTTGATGGCAATCTTTACGTCCGCGGGCGTATCATCCGGATGTGCGGTTTTGTTCTTGATGGCTTCCTGCATGTCGATAATCATGATGCTTTTCCTCCGATTTTGCGGGAAATCAGGCTGGACAGGCTGTTCAGCCCCAGCACGAGCAGCAGCAGCACCACGCCCGTGGCGTATGCTTGGCCGTAATGCAGCCCCTCCAGCGACAGCTGATACATATGCACCGCCAGCGTGCGCCCGGACGAGAGCAGAAAATGCTTGGGCATGTCCGCGACCGTGCCGGCGGTAAACAGCAGCGCGGCGGTTTCACCCACGATGCGGCCAATCGCCAGCACCACGCCGGAGAGAATGCCCGGCATGGCGGGCGGCAGCACGATTTTGATGACCGTGCGCAGTTTGCCCGCGCCTAAGCCGAAGCTGCCCTCGCGGTAGCTGTCCGGGATGGAGAGCAGCGCTTCTTCGGTCGTGCGCAGTATCAGCGGCAGCACCATAAGGGAAAGCGTCAGCGCACCGGAGAGCAAAGTCAGGTTGATGCGCAGGACGGTGAAAAACACCATGCCGAACAAGCCGTAGATGATGGAGGGGATGCCCTGCAGGGTTTCGGCGGTCAGGCGGATGGTGCGCACCAGCGGCGAGTTGCGCTTGGCGTACTCCGCCAGATAAATCGCCCCGCCCACGCCAATCGGGATAGCGACAAGCAGCGCAACCAGCGCAATCAGCAGCGTGTTGATGATGGCGGGCAGCATCGACTGGTTTTCCGTCGTGTACTTCAGGCTGAACAGCTCCGGCGTCAGGTGCGGAATGCCCTTGACAAGCAGGTCAATGACGATGGCAAGCAGGGCGAAAATCGTGATCAGCACCGACAGGCGGCACAGCAGCCGCAGCAGCGCGCTGGCTGGATGACGCCGCCAGCGGTTGCCTTCATTGCGGAAGAAATTCCTGATGGGATGCGCGCGATACGCGGGGGCGGTCATCATTGCTGTTCCCTCCTTTTCAGCACGGAGAAGGAAGCGTTGATCAGCAGAATAAAGACGAACAGCACGATGCCGGCAGCAATCAGCGCTTCGCGGTGCAGCCCTTCGGCGTAGCCCATCTCGATGACGATGCCGGAGGTGAGTGTGCGGATGCCGCTGAGCAAATCGGAGGTCAGGCGCGGCTGATTGCCGATGACCATCTTGACCGCCATTGCCTCGCCGATGGCGCGGCCAATCGCCAGCACAACCGACGCCAGAATGCCGGATTTCGCCGCTGGGACAGTCGCGCGGAACACACTGCGTTCATCCGTCGCGCCCAGCGCCAGTGACCCCTCGTAGTAGGAGTTCGGCACGGCTTTGACGGCGGCGGAGGTCAGCTGGATGATGGTCGGCAGAATCATGATGCCCAGCAGCAGCGACGCTGTCAGGATGCACTGCCCGCGCCCGCGGCCGCCGAACATTTCGCGGATGAGCGGCACGAGCGTCGTCAGCCCAAAGAAGCCGTAGACAATCGACGGCACGCCCGCCATCAGCCCAATCATCGGTTCGATGATTTTGCGCAGGCGAACCGGGCAGAAGCGCGCCAGATAAATCCCCGCGAGGATGCCGACCGGCGCGCCGAAGAGCAATGCGCCGCCCGTGACGTAGAGCGAGCCGACAATCATCGGCAGAATGCCGAAAATATTGTTCGCGGGCTTCCACGTCGTCCCGGACAGGAACGCTCCCAAATCATATTTCGTGAAGAACGGCAGTCCGTTCAGAAACAGAAAAACGCAGATCAGCGCGACGGCCGCGATGGAGAACGCCGCTGTCGCCGCAAAGACCCAGCGCATGACCTGCTCCTTGACTTTCATGTCGATTGATTCCTTCTTTCTTCATGCTTTCCCGCTATTTAGGATAGCACGGGAATGTAAAATGCGCGGGCGGGGGAATGTAAAGAGCGTGTAAAATCACAAGCACAAAAAATCCTCAATCTGTTGATTTTGTGTTATTTATATGATATAGTAAGAATAGGTAAGGTGCGTTGCTGTGAAAGGAGGATACATTATGAAGAAATATGCCAAACTTCTCTGTGTGGCGCTTTTGTCGATTAGCTTGAGCTTTTCAGAAGAGAATGTTTATAGTTTCTTGTGGCGCGTTTAGTCGTTGGAAGCAAGAATCAGCTGCATGTGCAAACAACTATAAATGCACGAAAAGAACGTCTTTATATACGACGATATATACTTGTGTTGACTGCGGCTGGAGTACCATTTCTGGAACACATGAGCATATGGTAGAGCATACGATTTGTGAAGACGAGTTTGTTTGTCCGCTCGGAGATGAATGATTGTGCGGTGGTGCCTTAAGGCGGGATAATTGACTGTAACGCACCTTGCTTTCCTAAGGAGGTATGCTGATGAAGAGAATTTTGGCACTTGCGTATTTAGGGTTCATGCTTTTTGCGCTTTCATCAACTGCAGAAAATGCAATATCAATCAATATCTTAGGCAATGAGCAAGAAGATGCGCGATTTTACTTTTTAGAGTGCAGAGAAGAAATATTAAATGAAACAAACTATAAAATATCCTATAAAAACGCAAATATTACGGTAGAAGATTTGTCACTTCTGACGAATCGAGAGTACGATGCTGTTTTGCTCTATCAGAAGGTGCTGCAAGCAGCAGTGGAAAGAGATCTGCTGCTGCCTATAAATGATACTGCGTTGAATCACGATTGGACTGCGCTTGCTGTTTATTTGTCAAAAGATGATGTAATGTATGGACTGCCATACTATTACATAGCGAATCTTTTTTCTCTGGATGATACGCTTGCACACCGTGCGAATTTTCAGTTTCCGCAGTCTGCGGGATATTCGCTGGAAACACTGCTGTGCGCTTGCAATCAGTCAGATTTATCGCAAACGGAAGACATATGCTTAATGTACACAAATCTAAAAACCCCACTATTTCTAATGCAATATTTGTCTGCACAGTACAACGAAACTGGTGATTTGCAATTCGATACTGCAGTTTTCCGTAGAACAATTTCTTGCTATGCTGAAATGGTTCGCAAAGGGTACATTATGGATTATGACAATGCTCAGCGGGTTAAGCCGATTCTGCGGTTGACACCAAATCCAGACCACTATGTACCGTTTCCTAACCTTGATGGAATGAATTGCATTGTTGTTGATTTGTATGCTTTGTGCATCCCGAAAAGCACAGAGTATCCTCAAAAGGCGCAGAACTTTCTTTCGGATTTTGCTGATGAAGTCTGCCAAAGTCAGATTGCATTGGGCAATTGGAGTCAGATGGTTTATCAATCGCCTGAAATATATGGAAACGAAATCATAGACAAATTCCCATTTTATTCAGAAAATTTGCGCCAAGAAATGATGAACGATGGCGTTCCGCGCTTCCCTAATACAGAGTTTATTCGTTACTTGAATCAAACGGGCATTATCACAGACTACGTCAATCAAGAAATGACAATTGATGAACTCATCGCTGTGCTTCAACAAAAATGGGATGAAATTGAGTAAAAACGAGAAAAACAGTGTTTTTGAAGAGCCGCCCCGAATTAAGGTAACACCGTACAAATGAGGTGGTCGGCTGGCGAATGGATTTTTCGTCAGATGCAAATGCAAATTTCGAAGGTTTACTGGATGTAAATCGAGGAATTTGCATGCCGCAGATGGCGGAAAAGACATCGCCAGACGCGCCGCCGAATTGTGCGGTGGTGCCTTAACACAATCTTAACCTAACCTGCCTTTCCGCCTTTACATTCCCGCGGTATCATACAGGCGTACCCAAGGAAAAAGACAAGGGCAACAGGACATCAGGAAGGTGTCCCGGACAGAAAGGAAGGTTTTCTGCAATGAAGAAGTTTGCTGCCATCCTGCTTTCGCTCGTGCTGACGCTCACCGTCGCGCTGGCGGACTCCATCTACGTTGTTTCCCGTGAGGACGGCTCCGGCACGCGCGCCGCGTTCATCGAACTGACGGGCGTTGAGCAGAAGGACGCTGACGGCAACAAGGTCGACATGACCACCGTCGAAGCGGCTGTGTACTCCGGCACGTCCGAAGTCAAGACCACGGTTTCGCAGGACGTTGCCGCCATCGGCTACATCTCCCTCGGCTCGATGGACGCGTCCGTGAAGGCGCTGAAGGTCGCCCGCGACCCCGAAGATGGTGCGGAAGCCGTCTACGTCGAAGCGACCCCCGAAAACGTCGCCAGCGGTGATTACGCCATCGCGCGTCCGTTCAACATCGCTTACAAGGCGGATAGCCTCTCCGCGACTGCGCAGGATTTCATCAACTGGATTCTCTCTGCCGAAGGTCAGGCGATTGTGACCGCGCAGAAGTACGTCGCCAAAGAGCCGGCTGAATATCAGGCGGCGCCCGTGGCAGGCAAGATTGTCATCGGCGGTTCTTCCTCCGTTGGCCCGCTGATGCAGAAGCTCGAAGAAGCCTACGAAGCGCTCCATCCGGAAGTGGACATCGAAGTGCAGATTTCTGACTCCTCCACCGGTATGCGCGGCGCTGCGGACGGCTCGTTCGATATCGGCATGGCTTCCCGCGAAGTCAAGGCGTCCGAGCTGGAAGCGGGTCTGACCCCTGTGACCATCTGCATGGACGGCATTGCGGTCATCGTGAATAACGGCAACGCGGTCGAAGGTCTGACGCTTGCGCAGATTCGCGACATCTTCACGGGCAAAATCGTCGACTGGGACGAAGTCAAGTAATACTAATTCTCATCTAAAGCATGTCATTCGCACAGCATCTTTTCCGCCCCGGCATTGCTTCGTTCCGCTCGCGCGTACCTCCAGTACGCCTCGCTTCACTCAGCTTTGCCGGAACGAAAAATCTGCTATGCTCGATGACATGTTTTAGAATCGAATTAGTATAATCAGCCAAGGACAAATCAAACGCCGAGCAGGTCGAAAGACTTGCCCGGCGCTTTTCATATAAATATAAAAAACAAGCTATGACCCATTCGCCATAGCCTGTTTTGCCTATCCCCTTTATTCCGCCGCCAGCTTCATCAGCGCCGCGGCATAAATCTTCATCGCCTTGACCATCTGCGATACGCGGATGTACTCGTTCGCCTGATGCGCCAAGTCCTCATCCTCCGGGAATGCTGCGCCGTACGCAACGCCCTGCTTGAGCACCTTCGCGTACGTTCCGCCGCCAGTGGCGTGCGGCGCGGCGGGCTCACCCGTCACCTCGGTGTAGGAGTCCAGCAGCGAGCGCACCAGCTTGCTGTCTGCCGGAACGTGATGCGGTTCCTTGATTTCCAGCGAATCGACGCTAAAGCCGGGCAGGTGCGCGCGAATCGCGTTCGTCAGCGCGGACAAATCCGCCGCCACAGGGCAGCGCAGGTCGAGCGACGCCGTCACCTTGCCGTCCTGGACATGCAGGATGCCCATGTTGCACGTCAGCGCGCCGGAAATTTCGTCCGAGCACGCGCAGCCCAGCGACGCGCCGTCGTGCTCCATGCCGACCGCGTCCGCCAGCGTCTTCAGCGCGCCGGTCACGCCCATCTCGCGCAGGAGTACCAGCATCATGCCGATGGCGTTGCGGCGCCCTTCGGGGTACGCGCTGTGGCCGGGGATGCCCTCCGCCGTCACCCACACGCCATCCGCGGTCACCTCCGCCGTGTAGGGAAGCCCGGTCTTTTCGGCATATGCCGCCACCTTATCTGCAACCTCCTGCCCGCCCGCGATAAGCGCCTTGGATTCGCCGGGGATGACGTTCACGCGCTCACCCGTCCACAGCTGCTTGACCTGCAGGCCGTCCTCCGCGAGTTTGCTCGTGAAGAAGCCGTGAATCATGCCCTTTTCGGTGTTGATGATAGGGAAGGAAGCGTCCGGGGAGAAGCCGACTTCCGGCATTTCCGTGTGCGCGCAGTAATACGCCATGTCCTCCCAGTCGGATTCCTCGTCGCAGCCAAGAATCAGGCGGATGGACTTCTTCAGCGGAATGCCCGCTGCTTTGATGGCGTTCATGGCATACAGCGCCGCCAGCGCCGGCCCCTTGTCGTCGCTCGTGCCGCGCGCGAAAATCTGATCGCCCACGCGCGTCGCGGTGAACGGCGGGGTTGCCCAATTGTCGCCCGCCGGAACAACGTCGAGGTGTCCCAGCACGGCGATGGCTTCTTCCGATTCGCCCGGCAGGGTGATATCGCACGCATAGCCGTCGAAATTGCGGGTTTCATAGCCGAATGCCTTTGCGTCCGCCATGGCCACATCCAGCATCCGGCGCACATCCTTGCCAAACGGCGCATCGGGCGTGGCTTCGCCCTTCACAGACGGCACTTCCACCCAGCGGCACAGCTGCGCGGCATAGTCCTCCGCGTGCGCATCCAGATAAGCAAATACTTTTTCGTACATGGGAAAATTCCTCCTTATGCTGAAATCATGGGATCGAGAATGATATTTCGCGGTTGCAGGCGAAAATTCCTGCTTGATGGAAGATAAAAAAGTTAAGAAGGGCTAACCGTACGATTAGCCCTTTCTCTTCTTTTAGTCGCCGTAGTCCGGGAGCGGGGGGAAATCCCGCCCAGACAGCTGCATCAATTCACCCACCGTCACCGGGCGCAATCCCTTCACATTGATCCAATTATCCAGCGCCTTATCCAGCACCTCCGCTGTATGATACCCATTGATATGAAACTGCACCACGCACCCGCTCGTCACCCGGTCGCTCGTCACGCGGTACACCATTTGATTCACCTTATCCTTATACGTGTCCGACCAGTCGCGCGTGTCGATTGCAAACAGGCAGTCCTCTACGCCTTCTGCGCGGGCGATGGCGGTGACGATGCTGTTCGTCGCGCCCAAATGCGCACAGAACAACCGCGGCCGTACGCCGAAAGTCTCTTCGCACAATTCGTTCAGCTCGCGGATGTTCTCCTGCACACGCGCGTAGGAGACTTCAGTCATGTTGATGAGGTTGTTGCCGTGGCTGCCAAGCTCGTGGCCCGCGTCAATGATGCGCTGGATGCGCTCCGGGTTGCGGCGCACGAAATCGCCCGTGACGTAGAATGTCCCCTTCACGCCGTATTTGTCCAGCGTGTTCAGCATGTCAGTCAGCTGCTTTTCTGATGCGCCGCTGCACACAATCATCACACCGACAGCGGGTTCAGAGGGGGTCAAACGGGTGACGCGCGGCAGGCTAATGTCCGAAAACGCGGCGAAGGAATCTGTTTCGTTCACTTTCTCGCCGTCCAGCCAGACAGACAGCTTGTTGCCGCCCAGCATGTCCTCCGTCACATAGACCGAGAAGGTCAGGTCGTAGCGCGGATTGCGCCAGAACGCACGCTCCAGCACTTCGCCGCGGTGATTGCGCAGCTCCAGATACTTCTCCGGCACAGTTGCGCTGCTTTTGTTCTTGCACGATACGGTGATTTTGATTTCGCGGTCGAGATACCCGACGTAGAATCCACTCTTGAACGTGACAATCGGCGCAACGACGGGGGTCGTGTCCTCTTCGTTCTCCTCCGCGAACGCAGCGCTGCCCAGCAGCATCAGCACCATCAGCAGCAAACTCAGCAGTTTCTTCATTTTGTTACTCCTTTTTATCCAACTTTCGTCCGTGGAAACTATGTTTGCAAATGGAAAGTTACCTTAAACCTGCGGGCGCACAACCACCTGAGCGCCTTCCGGCACCAGCGTCGGTTCAACCACAAACCCCGCCGGGACGGACAAAATCCGCAGACTGTCCATGTCCTCCAGAATCCGCTGATTGAACTTCGTCACGCGGCAGCCCTCGATGAACGCGGGGATGATGAGTTCCGTATCCGAACCGATGTACTCAATGACCGAGTAGGTGCTGCCCTTCTCTGCCTGTCCCAGATACGAGCCGACGATGAGCGTATCGCCCTCTGTCATCAGCCCCAGCCCGACGCGCAGGTCACGCGCATAGGCGCTGAAGGGGGCGGGGAGGGTCAGCGCGTTCAGCCGGGAACAGCCCGTCAGCGCGTCATGCCCGATTTCACGCACGGATGCGGGAATGGCGAGTGCCGTCAGGTGTGTGCAGCCGCGCAGGGCTTCGTGGTCGATGCGGGTCAGGGTGTCCGGGAGATTCAAGAATTCCAGCGACGTGCAGTTCATCAGCGCCTGCATGGGCAGGACGGTCAGCGCGTTCGGCAGGTGGACGCTATTCAGCGCGGTGCAGCCCGAAAGGACAGCGCCGCCGACGGCTGTCACTGAATCGGGGAACGCGATTTCGCGCAGCGCGGTGCAGGACGCGAACGCGCGGTACTCGATGGTTTCCAGCCCGTCATTCAGCGTGATGCTTGTCAGCGCCGAGCAGCCCTCGAAGGCACTGCCGCCGATGTGGCGGAGCGTTTTAGGGAGCGTGACGGCGGTCAGGTCGGTGCGCATGATGAACGCGCACAGCCCGACGCTCACAACGGGGAGGCTGTCGAGCGTTTCCGGGAGGGTGATTTCGCCGCCTTGCCCGTAGTATTCCATGATTTCCGCGCCGGTGTCGATGGCGCGGTAGGTGTAGTCACCGCATTGCATGATGTGTACTTCCTTCATTATAATAATATAATTGTGGAGCGTGGCTGCCGGAGTTGGCTGCTTTTCCAATATAGGTCTTTTATGCAGCAACCAGAGGGCAATGAAAACAGACGAAGTCTGCGGTCGCCCTCTGGACTCCTTCGGATGCACTCCCATGTTTCTTGACTTTTATCGAAACATTTTTAGTTACTGCGCAGGGACGCTTCGCTGCCTGCGACTAAGGCGTCGGGCTTGAATTTTCCTTTGGAATGGTCACACGCCCAACCGTTGGGGCGTTGCCCCAAGCCCCACCAGAGGCGCTGCCTCTGGACTCCGCAAGGGACATTGTCCCTTGACCCTTTTTTTGCGCCCCGGCTTGAGCGCGTTTCCCTTATGGTTAATTTTCGCGGCTGAGTGCCGCCAGAACCGCGTTGCGCATCTGTCGAACCACCCGTGTCGTACCGGAATCAACCGTGTTCTGCATCGACAGAATCGTCATCTGCTGCCCGGGGAAGTTCGCGAAGTATGTTCCCAGCCAGCCATCCCAGCCATATTCGCCCTCGCAAGCTAATCCGGCGATGCGCCCCGGTTCAGCGCAAATGCGCATCAAGTGTCCGTAGCTGTACCCGTCCAGCGAATCCCACATATCGCGGCGAACCGCGTCTTTCAGCTGCGGCTGCGTCATGCAGGCGACTGTCGCGGGCGAGAGAATCCGCCGCCCCTCGTAAGTGCCGCCCGCCAGCAGCATATCGGCAAAGTGGCTGTAATCCTCCAGCGTCGAAACAAGCCCCGCGCCGCCGGATTCAAAGGCAGGTTCGCGGTCGTAAACGCCGACGGCAAGGTGTGTGCTTGTCCACGGCACAAGTCCGTTTTCCGTGCGCTTGTAGGCGGTCACAAGGCGATTTCGCTTGCTTTCGGGAACGTAGAAGCCGGTGTCTACCATGTCCAGCGGCTCAAAGAACTCCTTGCGGAGGAACTCGCCGAAGCGCATTCCGCTGACGACCTCCACCACCGCGCCGAGGATGTCCGCGCAGGTGGAGTAGCGCCAGTGCGTGCCCGGCTGGAAGGAAAGCGGCTGCTGCCCCAAGCGGTTGCAGAACTCCACCGTCGGCACGCCGCCGCCCGCAAGGATTTCCTGCGTTGCTTCGTCGAACACCTTTGCGGCGTACTGCCCCGCCGGGTCGCTGTCGGGGTAGCAGACGCCCGCCGTCATGCCGAGCAGCTCCATCAGCCACGGCGCGCGGGTCGCGGGGCGAATCGTGCCCTGCTTATCGACGACGCGCGCATTCCGGAAGCCCGGCAGATAACGGTCTACGCCGTCCATCAGGTCAATCTGCCCGCGCTCCGCCAGCAGCATCACGGCGGCGGCCGTAATCGGCTTGGACTGGCTGTACAGGCGGAAGATGCTGTCGCGGTGGATCAGCCGCCCCGACGCAATGTCGGACATGCCCGCCTGCGTATAGAGCATTTCCTCCCCGCAGCGCCGCACCAGTACGCTGATGCCTGCGCATTCCTGCGCTTCGACAGCGGAGGCGAGAATATCGGTGACTTGTTCGTGAAGGGTCATGAGAATAACCTCCTTGCATGTTCTTCAGCAATCATTCGTCGCTTTCGATGAAATCCGGCAGCTGATGCAGCGTCACAAAGCTGCTATCCCGATAAATCGCCCGCAGCGACTCCGGCGTGTTCCCCTTGCTGCTGTCCGTCAGCCAGCTGGTGTGCCACACCATGAAGTACGCCCACGGGGCATTCGTCGCGTCCATTTCCGCGCGGGTCGGAATCTGTCCGCACTCGTGGAACACAATCGGCATCCCTGTCGGTGCAAGCGCGGCACATCGCCGGTATAAATCCCCCTGCGAACCGCCCTTGTAGCTGTCGCCGCCGAGAATATCCACCACGTTGTCCCCCGGATACCACGGGCGCAAATCCTCCGTCGCGTCAGAGAAGCCCAGCACCCAAATTAGATTCCGCAGACCGTGAACATGCGTGTAGCGGTCGTGCATCAGCCGCCACAAGCGCACAAAATTCGCCGCGCCGCCGCGACCCCACCAGAACCAGCCGCCGTCCATCTCGTGGAAAGGTCGCCAAAGAATCGGAACGCCGTCTGACTGCAAGCGCTTGAGGTAGGGGACAGCGTGGTCAAGCCCATCCAGCAGACGGCGGTTCGCTTCCGTGCCGTCCACAAAAGCGGAAGCCCAGTCCAGTTCGCTTTCGCGGCATTCGGGGTAACCGGAGAAGAAATCCGCGCCCGTGTGCCAGCAGATGGTGGGAATGCCGCCGCGCGCCCACCAGTCCTTCGCGCGCTGCGTCACGCTCAGATAGTCGTTATCCATGAAATCCAGCCCTCGAATGGCAGGCTGACGACCGGTGACATCGGTCAGATAGCTGATTTCATGCTCAGTCGAGCGGCACCATTGGCTTTCCATCTGCCCGGTCAGGCACTTGCCGGAAAGCGATTGCAGGTATTCATAGACGCGCCGAGCGGCGGGCAGCGGATTTTCCGCGCAGAGGGGACGGAACATAATGCTTCTCCTTTGCTTTGCAGGAATCTGCTTGCAGTATAGCAGGAAATGCCCGCCTTTGCAACGGGTAGAAGGGAAAAAGGGAGGGGAAAAAGCATGGAAAATCAGGCGGCGGCAGTTGTCCAAGAAGAGGGTTTGTGCTATACTTATTATGGGTGTTTATTGGAATGCCCATGAACCAGCGGGCATCCCCGCTATGGGAGTTAATAAATGAAACTGAAAAAATTGGAGCTGTATGGCTTCAAATCCTTTGCCCAGCGGACGGAAATCGTCTTTGATGAGGGCATAACGGGCATCGTCGGGCCGAACGGGTCGGGCAAGAGCAACATCGGCGACGCGGTGCGCTGGGTGCTGGGCGAGCAGAGCGCGAAAACCCTGCGCGGCGCGAGCATGTCCGACGTGATTTTCAACGGCACGCAGAAGCGCAAGCCGCTGTCGTACTGCGAAGTATCGCTGGTGTTTGACAACGATGACCATGCGCTGGCGATGGAAGCTGCCGAGGTTATGGTCACGCGCCGCGTCTACCGCAACGGCGAATCCGAATATTACTTGAACCGCACTGCCTGCCGCTTGAAGGACGTGGTTGACCTCTTCCGCGATACGGGCATCGGCAAAGAGGGATACTCCATCATTGGGCAGGGGCGCATTGACGAAATCCTCTCCCGCAAGAGCGAGGATCGCCGGCAAGTGTTCGAGGAAGCGGCGGGCATCGTTAAGTTCAAGGCGCGCAAGGAAGAAGCGGACAAGAAATTGCAGCGGACGCTGGAAAATCTGGAGCGCGTCGATGATATTCTGGATGAGCTGACGAAGCGCTTGAAGCCGCTGGAAGAGCAGAGCCGCAACGCCCGCGTGTATCTGGAGCTGTCCACCGAACTGAAGGATTTGGACTTGAACCTCTTCCTGATTCGCTCCGACCGGGCGCGGGCGCGCTTGTCCGAGCTGGAAAGCGAACTGCTGACCGTCCAGACGATTCTGGCGGATACGGAAAGCAACCTGACCGATAAGACCACCCGCCGCGACGAGACGCATAACCGCATCGATCAGCTGGAAGAAGCCATCACGAAGGCGCGCACCGAACTGATGGAATGCGCCGAGCATGTGCACGAATCGCAGAAGAAACTCTCCGCCCTGCAAAGCCGCCGCGAGACGCGCAGCGAGAACCGCCAGCGCATCGTCCGCGAGCAGGAGGAAGCACAGGAGCGGCTGGCGGAAATCGAGAAGGATCATGCACGGATTCAGGCGGACGTGGAGAAGCAGCACAGCCTGATTGCCGACGCGGAACAAATCCTCCGGGCGACGCAGGAAGCCGCCGAGAAGGCGCAGGCGAAGGAAAAGGAAGCGGACGCAGCGCTGGAAGCGCAGAAAGCCGCTGTCATTGACCAAATGAATCGCCTGTCCGATGTGCGCAACGACAAGACGCGCCTGAACACGATGCAGGCGCAGATGGAAACGCGCTTGACGGAAATTGAGGAATCCAGCGGGGCACTGCAGGAGCAGGAAGCTGCCCTGCGGGAAGCCTTGATTGCCGTCGAAAAGCAGCTAAAAACAGAAAATCAGCATCAGCAGCAGTGTCAGGAGAAGCTGGCGCAGGCGCGGCAAGCGTCGGATGAGGCGGATACCGCGTATGCCAATTTGCGCGCGGATGTCGAAAAGCAATCCGCCGATATGCAGGCGGCGGCAAGCCGTCATAACGTCCTGACCGAAATGACGCGCGACATGGAAGGCTACAACATGGCGGTTCGCCGCGCGATGACGTATGCCAAGCAGCGCGGCTTGACGGGCGTCAAGGGCGTACTGGCGCAGCTGATGACCGTTCCGCAGACGTACGAAACGGCGATTGACATGGCGCTTGGCGCGGCGCAGCAGAACATTGTCACCGACACCGAAGAGACGGCGAAGGAACTGATTAACTACCTGCGCCAGAATCGGCTGGGGCGCGCGACGTTCCTGCCGATGAGCGCCATCCGCGGCAAAACGCTCTATGGCAATGAGCGCAATGCGTTGAAGCTGCCGGGCTGCCTCGGCGTGGCGAGCGAACTGGTGCAGTGCGCGCCGGAATATCGCGGCATTGTGGAAAATCTGCTGGGGCGCACGGTGATTGCCGACAACCTCGACCACGGCATTCCGATTATGCGCGCGGGCAATCACGCGTTCCGCTTGGTGACGCTGGAAGGCGACGTGATGCACTCCGGCGGCTCGATGACGGGCGGTTCGGCGCAGTCGAAGGTCTCCAACCTGCTCAGCCGCGAGCGTGAACTGAAGGAATTGACCGCGAAGCTGCAAACCGGGCGCGCGGAATTGGACAAGTGCCGTCAGGAACTGACGCAGCGTCAGCAGACGGCGCAGGAGAAGCGGCAGAAGGTCAGCGATGCGGTGAACGCATTGCATCAGCAGGAGATTGCCGTCGCCCGCGAACAGGCGCGCCGCGAAAGCGTATCCGCCGACCTGAACACCCATTTGCAGCGGATGCAGGAGACTGAGCAGGCGCGCGTGCAGCTGCATCAGTCGCTGGAGGACATTCGCCAGCAGCTGGAGACCATTGAACATCAGCGCACGGGCGCGCAGGGCGACCAGAGCGCGATGGAGCAAAAGACCATTGAAATGCAGAATGCGCTGGTCAAGGCGCGCGCGGAAGCCAGCGCGGAAAACGACCGCCTGATGGTGCGCACGCTGCAACTCTCCGACCTGCGCCACGGCTTAAGCGACTTGGAGCGCGACGAAGCCCACGCGCAGCAGGATCAGGCGCAAATCCTCCGCGAACAGGAGCGCCGTGAGCAGCTGCTGCACGAGATGGATGAGCTGGACGCCATTGACGAGAACGACATGAAGCGCGAGGAAGCCGAATCCGCCCGCCGCCAGAAGGAACAGCTGCGGCAGGAGAGCGCCGCGCAGGCCATCGAGCAGCGACGTTCACAGGCGCAAAGTGACCTGCGCGACATCCTCAGCGACATGGAGAACCTGCACGAAGCCTACAACCGTGACAGCGAGAAGCTGCACAAGACCGAGCTGGCGAAGGCGCGCATCGAGGGCGACCAGAAGAATCTGCAAAACCGCATTTGGGACACCTACAAGCTGACCTACGCCGGGGCAGAGGAATTCCGCCGCACGCCCTTCGACGAGAAGGAAAGCGACCGCCGCGCCGCCGAGCTGCAAGGGCAGATTCGCGCGCTGGGAACGGTCAACGTCGGGGCGGTGGAGGAATACGCCGAAACCAAGGCGCGTGTGGACGACCTGACTGCCCAGCAGCAGGACTTGAAGCGCGCGGAAATGGACTTGCGCGAACTCATCGAGCGGCTGCTGATTCAGATGCGTTCTACATTCGTCGAGAACTTCTCGAAGATGCAGGGGTACTTCGCCGAGACGTTCACGCGGCTGTTCGGCGGCGGTCACGCGGAACTGAAGCTGATGGATCCGGACGACCCGCTGAACTGCGGCATCGAGGTCAACGCCCAGCCGCCGGGAAAGAAATTGCAGCTCCTGTCGCTGCTCTCCGGCGGGGAACGCGCGCTGACGGCGATTGCGATTCTGTTCGCGATGCTGAAATTGAAGCCAACGCCGTTCTGCATACTGGATGAGATTGAAGCCGCGCTGGATGACGCGAATATCGGGTATTACGCGGATTATTTGAAGGAATACTCGAAGGGAACGCAGTTCATTGTGGTGACGCACCGCAAGGGGACGATGGAGCGCTGCAACAGCCTGTTCGGGGTGGCGATGGAGGAACAGGGCGTGAGCCGGATGGTGTCGGTGTCGCTGCAGGACTATCAGGAATAAGGGAAAACTGAAAGGGGTATCACGGCGGACAAATCCGCCTGATGAAAAAGGAGGCTTTTCGCATGAGTGAAAACGGAAACAATCAGTATCGACTGCTGTCGCCGTGGGCGTATGTGGGCTATGGCATCCTGTTCACGCTTCCGGTCATTGGCTGGATTCTTGCCATCGTCTTTGCGCTGAATGACGACAACCTGAATCGCCGCAACTTTGCGCGCGGTTACTGGTGCGGCGTGCTGGTGGCGGTCATCGTGGTGGTTATCCTGTCGATTGCTGGAATGGTGATGGGCGTGTCGATTATGGATGGGTTCAGCAGCTATCAGTATAACTACCGATATTGATGAGGGGCTTATCAGAAGCAAGGCTGCCTGCCGAGTGCGGGCAGTCTTTTTTGCTGCCCGGATGGCGCAAGCAGCGGAATCCTCTTGTGAGGTTCCACAACAATTTGGGATGCTTTTGTTAGGAATGCCAAAATTATATTATTCAGAAAGAAAATGCTTGACTTTTTTTGAGGGGAGGGTAGAATGAAAGTAAGGAATCACAAGGGAAGGAAATGACGTGGAAATTCAAAGAAAAGGGCTGAATTGGGCATTTATCGTGCTGGCGGTGGTGCTTCGGCTGCTGAGCTTGATTCACGGTGCTCTTCGGCGTTGACCGCTTCTACCTTGGCTACAAACTGCTCACCACGGGCGGCTTCGGCATTTGGGCGCTGATTGACTTCATCCGAATCGGCGTTGATTCGCTCCGCCCGGCGGATGGTTCGCCGTGGGTGGAGGAAACGCGCGACGAGAACATCCGCAGCATCGCCGCGAATATGCAGGCCATCGCCGAAAAGCTGGAGAAGCTGCAAGCGCAGAACGTTCCGGCAGAAGCGGAAAAGCCGGAAGCGGACGGCGAAAATCAGGAGACACACAAGGTGTCGCTGAAAAAATAACTTCCTAATGGCAATAACCGCAGGGCTGTCAGGCGCAGAACGCTTGGCAGCCTTTTGCGTGGGGAAAAATCCGCTTGCAAACTGCGCGAAAAACCAGTACAATAGAATCGTATCCCTGAATATCAGCATGAACGAGGTGCTTTTGATGCCTTTGTGGAAACGAACGCTGGCGGCGCTCCTGCTGGCGGTGATGATGATACTGCCCTTCGCGTCGGCGGAGGACGCGGGGGAGGCCGTGCCGGATGACAGCGTGGAGTGGACGGAGGGCGCGGCGAACATCACGCGCGATTTGACCCTGAATGATGAGGGCGACGACGTGTCCGCCCTGCAAACTGCGCTGACGGATTTGTGCTATTACAGCGGCGACGTAACCGGGCGCTATGGCGAGGCGACCAAAACCGCGGTGGAGGATTTCCAGCGAGATTTTGCCCTTGCGGTGACGGGCGTGGCGGACAAAGCGACGCAGGAAGCCATCTATGCGGCGGATTATCGCCCGCTGCGGCTGGGATGCGTGGGCGAGGACGTGCGGCAGGCGCAGATTCGCCTGATGGCGCTGGGCTACTACACGGGCAAGATTTCCGGGCGCTATCTGCCCGCGACACAGGAAGCCATCCGCCTGTTCCAGACGGCGAATGCCCTGCCGATTACGGGCGAAGCGGATGTGCAAACGCTGGAACGCCTGTTCAGCGGCGATGCCATCAGCCGGGATTCGTCCGCCGCGGCGACGCCCACCCCTTCGCCCACGCCCGGAATGCACCTCTCGGATGAAACCACCACCCCGACGCCCGCGCCGACGGTGGCGTTCGTCAAGAAATTGCAATACAACAAGTCCAAGGGCGAAGAAGTTAAGCTCGTGCAGACCCGCCTGACGGAACTGGGGTACTATTCCGGCAACATCAGCGGCAATTTTCTGGGACACACGCGCAACGCGGTGAAGGCATTCCAGCAGCAGAACGCGCTGAGCGTGGATGGCATCGTGGGCGAAAACACATGGAACGCGCTGTTCAACGACCCGGATGTGCGTGCCGCGACCGATGATCCGAAGCCTACGCCCGAACCGACGCCTGTGCCGTTTGCCATCACGGTGGACGTCAACAATCAGGTGACGACCGTCTACGGGCGCGACGAAAACGGCGATTACACCGTTGTTGTGCGGCAGATGCTCTGCTCCACCGGCACGCGCAAGAATCCGTCGGATATCGGCACATTCACACTCAACGGGCGCACGGCGCGCTGGTGCTACTTCCCGGAGTGGGGCAGCCACGCGCAGTACTGGACGCGCATCAACTCGTCCATTGCGTTCCATTCCGTCATTTACAACACGGTCAACACCATGGATTTATCGGTCAAGTCCTACAAGAACCTCGGCAAGCGCGCGTCGCACGGGTGCATTCGCCTGACCGTTGCGGATGCGAAGTGGATTTACAACAACTGCGGGGCAGGGACGGTCGTCACGATTCGCGCCGATATGCCCGCTGACCCGGAACTCCGCGCCGCGCTGAAGCTGCCCTCGCTGAACACGAAGAACATGCTGCCCTACGTCACGCCGCAGCCGACCGCTGAGCCGGATTATCGCGCCGGGGCGATGCCGCCGCAGCCCTTCCGGACGCTGAAAGTGAACAGCTCCGGCGAGGATGTGTACTGGATGCAGCGGAAGCTGACGGATTTGGGGTACTATTCGGGCAAATGCTCCGGCACATTCCTGGCAGGCACGCAGAACGCGGTGAAGGCGTTCCAGAAGGCGAACAGTTTGTCTGCGACGGGGACGGCGGATGTCAAGACGCTGAAGCTGCTGTATGCGGAGGAACTGTCGGCGACGCCCACGCCGGAGGTCACGGCGGATGACCGCACGCCGGAGCCGCTGCCGACGCCGGCGGCGGGGCAGTGAGATTCCCTGCGGGCGTGAATTTGAAAATAGTATAAAAATAGAACGCGCTCGTCAGCGGAAAGGCTGGCGGGCGCGTTTGCATTTGCGCACAATTGACGATGCTTGAAAATTGTGCTATATTCCCCGGCGTGGCGCGGAAATCGGCCGTTTTCTTGCTGTCGTGAACGCCGGGGGGCTGGCTGTCATTTTGCGTATGGCTGACCGCAGTATTTGCAGCGTGGCGTGCTGCCGCGTCGGCCGCTGTTCTTCGCGCCGCAGCCGGGGCAGATCCACTGCACGAATGTGCCCTCCGGCGTGTACAGCGTAACCGTGCGCGTCGCAGCGTTAATCTGCAGGTTTTGCAGGTATCCCGTGCCGATGAGCGATCTGAGCTGCTCAAGGGCTTTGCTGGAGGAGAGAACCGCCCCCAACTGGTCAAAGGTCAGGCTTTCTTCGGTCAGCGGGAGGAGCGCGCCTGCGATACGGCGCGCGCAGGCTCTGCGGTATGCATGGCGAAGAATGCGAAAGACAGGCGTTATGAGCGCAGCGAATAGGAAAATACCCATCACGCCGGACAGCGTTTTCCCCTGCGAAAACATCGTTATCGTCGCGGAGACGGTCGCCGCCGCAAAAATGGCACAGACCAGCACAACGGGAATATCCGTTTTTTTCTTGGCGACAGCCTTTGCGCTCAAGTATGGATTGGTGATGTTTGTCATTGCGCGTCTACCGCCGCCTGACAGGTTTCAAATGCTTCGTAGGGATCGCCGCCGCTTAGTACCGCCACGATGCCGTCGCCGTAGTCTTCCATATAGCTGTGCGGCATGGCGAACAGGTAGAACAGCTCGTTCTCACCGGGGAGAACGTCCTCCACCAGGTTGCAGGAGCGGCAGGAGATATAGAACTCGTCTCCATCCAGATCGAGGCGGAACTGCGCATAGTAGATCTCGTTGTTGACCAGCGTGGTGAACACGGCCATCTTTTCAAAGACCTCCCGGGTTCCGTGAATCGGCGCGTCCACGGACACGGACAGCATATCATCGTAGATATAAACGGTTATAAAGGCGTATTCCATCGAGTTATCGACGGAAAAGGGCACGGTGAAGGTATAGTCGTCATATTCATAGGGAAATTCATTTTCTTCCAGAAAATTCTTCACCAGACTGGCCATTTGATCCTCTTTGCTCGTCGGAACAGAATCAGCGAAGGCCGCGGAAAACATCAGCAGTGCGGTCAACAGGAAAACGATTATTTTCTTCATGGGGGAAAATCCTCCTCTTCTTGCTTGAACAATTAAAAATTGTACGGGGCTGCGCGCCGCCACGCTCGTTCCCGACGGCGCGCAGGGAGAAAACGTGTTTCATTCGGAAGCAATATTATTGTGCGGAGTCTTCCGGCGCAAAATGGATCAGCATAGAACCAAAATAGTCCATATCGCAGCCTTTTTCCGTGGGCACGATGTACAGCGCCTGCGTGTAATAGTTGATGACAATGCCGTCGACCTCACCCGCTTCTGTGGGCGCTTTGCCAAAGACCCATGTGAGACCGGGAATATCCGCGCCTGCTATGACCAATTTGACGGTGCCGTCCTCATGGAAGAGAAGGGAATACTCATAATTGCCCAGCTGCGCGGCGGTCATGTTGTAGCCGCTTACATCCGCGTCGGTCATGACGTACTTCTTTTCCAGCATAATCTCGGCGCCGGCGGCGGGTTCGGGCGTGACGGCGGGATTGAATTCCGCAGTTGGTTCGGCGGCCGTTTCGGGGGCATCGCCGGTACGCTCGTACCACAGCGTGAGGTCGCTCATTTCAAGGCTGAGCGTTCCATCCTCGCGCAGCGTGACGGCAGCCTCGCCGTTCAGGATGGAGATGAGCAGCGTGAAATTGTCCATGCGGCAGGACAGACCGTCCAGCGTCGTACCATGCAGGGTCAGGTCGCAGGTAGTGCCGTAAATAACCAGCGTATCCCCCGCCATTTCAGCGGCTTCAGCGGGCAGTGTGATGCCGTCCGCTGTGACGCGCGCAAGCGACCAGAAGCCTCTGAAATCGTCGATAATGGCGCTTTCGTTGATGCTCGGGACGGCCGCGCTTGAGGCTTCCGGCTTCTCGCGGCTGAACGTCATGGTCACGCCGTCCATGGAAACCGTGAGGAGCGCGTCCTGCAGCGTGAACGATATGCCGTCCGCCATGAGTACGCCGTCCTGCATGGCGCAATGGATGCTGTCCACGTCGCCGTTCGTGTTCATTTCAGCCGCGCCGTCCGCGCCGAGGGTGAAGGTTACATCCAGCCCCATGTCGGCCAGCGGATAGGGTGTGCCCCCTATCTCCATGCGCACGCCGTACCACACGCCCAGATATTCATCGGGAATGCCAGTGCTCTGCGCAACAGGTTCGGGAATGGGGGTGGGTTCAGGCGCAACTTCGGGTTCAGCTGCGACTAACGTGCCGGACTGCGCGGGCGCGGCGGTTTCCACGCTTGCATCCAGCTTCAGGGTGGGGAGCAGCGCAGGCAAATCGGGCAGCGTGGGCTTCGCGTGGGCGCATGGCTCGGTGATTACGGTAACCTCGCTGCGGTTTTCGCTCCAGCTCTGGCAATTCTGAGCGTGCCTGAGGTTTTCTTCACTCATGCTTTCGGGTACGCGCACGGTCAGCTTGGGCGCGACGTTCATCATCAGTCCCATGGGGGACGCGGTCAAATCGCAGCCGTCGAAGCAGATTTCGGCAAGGTTCGGGCAGTTGACGATGCAGTTTTCGCCGAAGTCCTTCATCTTGCTGGTGAAGTGCAGGCTGGTCAGGTTCTTGCATTCAGTAAACGCGCCGTATTCCACACGCTCCGCATCGGCGACGAAGGAACTGAGACCGGCAAAATTGAACGCCTGCTGGCCGATCCTTATGAGATGCTCGCCAAAGTACAGGTTGCCCAGCGGTCCCGCGCTGTCGAAGGCGTAATTGTCGATTTCGCGCACGCCGTTGACGAAGATTACGTTGTTCAGGCTACGGCAGAGCATAAACTGATTGCCGCCGGTGCTCTCCAGGGGCGCGTAGCAGACGAAGGTCTCCAGCTGCTGGCAGTAGGCGAGCATCATGTCCGGCAGCTCTTTGATTGTTTCGGGCAGCACCAGCGTGCGCAGGCGCACCCATTCGGTGCGGTCACTTGCCACGGAGGAATCTGTATAGTCATGGAACGCGTCAAAGGCGTTGTAGTTTTTGAAGCCGACCACGGTTACGCCGTTGATTTCGCGCGGCACAACCACATCCACGTCGGTTCCGATGTAGGCGGCGATCAGACCGGTATCCGGATCAAACTCAAAGTTCTCGGCGGGAGTTGGCTCGAAGGGCATCTTTACGAATTGGCTTACTTCGCCTTCGCGCAGCATGGGGTCGTACCATGGGCGCTGGAGCGTCTCGTTCCACGCGGCAAGCTGCTCATCGGTCGCGTCGGCGGGCAGACGCAGCTCGGCGCTTGTGCCCTCGACGGCGGAAAGCGGGAAACTGCCGGCGGTGGGGATGACCATCTTCGTCAGCTTTGTGTTCGCGAAGGCTCTCTCGCCTACGGAAGCGGCCGCGTTCAGCTGTACACGCTCCAGCGCGGAGCCTTCAAACGCACCCGCGCCAATGGCGGTCACGTTCTGCATTTCGGCGGTTGTCAGCGCGGTGTTGGCAAACGCGCCCGCGCCAATGGCGGTCACGTTCTGCATTTCGGCACTTGTCAGCGCGGTATTGGCAAACGCGCTGTCGCCGATTTCGGTCACGCCCGCGCCCAGCGTGAGCACGGTCACGCCGCTGCCCTCGAACATATGCGCCGGGATTGCGCCGAATTCGACGGTCACGTCGCTCAAAGCGGGCAGATTTGCAAACACGCCTGCGGGGATGATCGCCGGATCGCACTGAATCACCAGCTTTTTTAGCCCTGTCAGGCCGTCGAGCGCGCCTTCGCCGATGGTGGTCAGCGAGTTGGGCAGGGTCAGTGCTTCCAGCTGCGTGCAGCCCGCGAACGCCCGCGCGCCGATGGTGGTCACGGAGTCGAACAGATCCACGTTCCGGAGGGAACTGTTCATGAAGGCCTCCGCGCCGATGGTGGTGAATTCGTCGTTGTGGGCGACGGAGAAGTATTCGATGGTCTGGCTGCCCTTGAACACGCCGTCGCCCAGACCGACCACCGCCTCCTTTGAAACGGTGAGATGGGGGTGAATGCGCGTCCTTGTGCCGGTGTATTCGGTCAACACGCGGTTTTCGTACCGATACGCGCCCTTCTCAGGCGATTGGGCAGTCGGGTCCTGCGCGCGCCACACGCGGCAGGGAAGCCCCAGCGCGTCCACATACGCCTGCCACTGCTGCATCTCCTGACGCGTACCGTGTGCGTTCAGGTCGATGTCGTACAGATAATCGCAGCCCGCGAAGACGTCCTCGCCCAGCGTGGGCGCGGTCAGGCTTTCCAGAACGATGTACTGAATGTTGTAGTCGCCCTTGAAGGCGCGGGAGCCAATCGACTCAAGCGTCGAGGGCAGATAGAGATTGCCACCCATGTTGCTGCAGGATTCAAACGCGCTTTCGCCGATGGTTTTAAGCCCCTCGGGCAGCGTCAGAAAGCCTTTGATGCCGGCAAAATAGAAGGCGTATGCGCCGATATGCTCCAGCCCCTCAGGCAGTTCCAGAACGCTGCTCTTGTAGGCGTTGTAAAACGCGCTGTCGCCGATGAACTTCAGCGTGGAGGGGAAGTGAACGCGGGCCAGCGTTTCGCAGTTATAAAACGCGCGATCGCCGATGGTTTCCAGTCCTTCAGGCAGTTCCAGCAGCGCCAGATAGGTGTGCTGCGCGAACGCCTCGGGACTGATGGCCTTTACTGGCGCGCCGCCGATGGTTTCGGGGATGGCCAGATAAGTGGCGTAGCCGTTGTAGGAGGTAATCGTGCCGGTAGAAGCGTCAAAATCGAACTCCGATTCCACATAGCCGTTGTTTTCCACAATCACGGCGTTTTTGCCGCTGGGCTGGACGCTTACCTCACTGCCGGCATTTTCAAACGCCTCGATATAGGCGTCCAGCTGGTCGTCCGGGACGTAAGCTGTCGCGCCCTCGGGCAGAAGGCTGAAGCAGTCAATGTCGATTGCAGGGCATACACCCTCAAAGGTAATCTTGCGCAGCGAGTCGCAGTATCTGAATGAAGCGTCGCCGATATAGCGCACGCCTGCGGGAATGGTAACTTCCGTCAGCGCCGTGCAGCTGAAGAAGTTCATGCGGTTGATGACCACAAGGCTCTGGGGCAGGGAAACGCGGGTCAGGTTGTCGCATGTGCTGATGGCGTTGCTTCGAAGCTCCAGCACGGTTTCGGGCAATGTCAGCGAGGTGATGGTTTCCCCGCGGAACACGCTGACGCCGATCACATCCACCGTGAAACCGTCCAATTCGCCGGGCACAACCACGTCGCCGCCCGCGCCGTTATAGCCGCGGAGTATGCCGTAGTTCGCGTCATAATTCCAGTCGGCAGCTTCGCCCGACGCCGTGACGCAGGTCACCAGCATCAGCAGGAAAAGAACCAGGCATAGCCTTCTTTTCATGAATTGATTCCTCCATTTCTTCATCATAGTAATACTATTTCCAAATTCACCTGCGCCATCTGCTTGCGCCTTTTCCGCTCTGACGTCCGGTCGTTCCATTTAGCGTAGCGCTGCTACGCTGCATTCCACTCCCATTAGCCAGAGCGAAAAATTCGCGGCGCATCTTGGCGCATTATCATTTGGAAATAGTATAATTAGAGGACAAACGTGTTAAATCCGTATTCCTCCATCAGTTGCGCAAAAAATGTTTGATTGCCGAAGCCTTTTCGCAGCACCCCTTGGGATCGTCTTTTCATGGCGGTCGCTCCTTTCTCACAGCGCATCCAGCGCGGCAGTCAGATAGGCGTGGGTAACGGAAGCATAGAGGAAAGCATCAATCAATCGATCCTGCCGGACAGTCATCACCCGGTGCGCCAATTCCGGATCGACGTTTTCATCACACAGCAGCACGAATTTGCAGCTCGGCATCACCTTGCGTACGCACGCGATCAGATTCAGTCGATTTTCCAGCGTGTAGGCGGGAAGACGGCTGACCTCCATCAGCAGAATATCCGCCTGCATGACCCGGCAGAGTGAGAAGGTATCGCTGGTTTTTCCGGGCAGAACCTGCTCCACGCGGAACTCTCCTGTTTCCGCAAGCGTCCGTGCGACGGCCTCTGATAAAAGCATGTTTTGCATACTGACAACGATGCTTCTCATAGAACTCCCCCCTTATACGTTAAGAATAGCAGAAATGAAAGTGCTGCACATCAACCAAATGGCTATTTTTCGCACCCCAAAACAAAAAAGCCGCCCGCAGGCAGCTTTTTGCTGTGATATTCAGTTTTTTCGGTTCAGGATCACCAGTCCGATTTCCCGCGCCCGCACGGCCAGCTCGGTACGATTTCTGAAGCCGGTCTTTTCCAGCATGTTGAGGATGTGCGTCTTAACGGTTGCCACGGACATGTGCAGTCGCTCGGCAATCTCCTGATTGGTGTCGCCGCCGGTCATTTCGCGCAGCACCTCCAGCTCGCGGCTGGTGAATTGGTAGCTGCTGGCAAGCCCTAATTGCAGCTCCGGCGTTGCGTCCGGATAGACGGATTCGCCCGCCATCGTGCGCGTCATCACGTCCAGCAGACTTTCGCGCTGCTCCTCCTTGTACCAGAAACTCTCCACACCAATCTCCCGCGCGCGGCTCAGGTAGGAGCATTCCGGCATGGAGGTCACGATGATGATTTTCATCTGCGGGAAGGTACGCTTAATCCGCTCCGCTGCGTCCAGCCCACTCTCGCCGCCGCGCGTGACTACGTCCATGAGAATCAGATCCACGGGAAAGCGCAGGCAGTATACGTCCGCCAGCGCGGCATTGTCGATGGACAGCGCCACCTCGAAGCGCTCCGACGCCTGAATCCGCAGTTCAAACAGCTCGCGGGGCATGGTCTGATCCTCGACAATCATGACTTTGTATTTCATGGAATCCCCTGCCTCCCCTCGAAAAATGTCAGCGTCAGTTCAAAACGCGGGGCGTGAGCAATCTCCATCGCGCCGCCAGCGGCTTCCACCCGTGCGCGCAGCGCGGTCAGACCGCTGCCTTCGACGATGGGGCCTGCCGGCGTGCTGCCGTCGTTGAGATAACGAACGCGCCAGCCGGACGCGGTTTTCCCGCCGATAATCTCCAGCCGTGTACCGCCCGCGTGGCGAACCAGATTCGTCAGGCATTCATGGGCGGCGATTTCTACAAGCTGCGCGCTCTCCGTGTCCTCCGCCGGAAATACGCCGCGGCGCTCGATGGTCACGCCGATGGCGCGCGCGGCGCGGGCAAGCTGATCAAATGTGTCGACACGCTGTTCATCCGCATATTTTCCCAGCAGCAGCCGAACGTTCTGCTGCCACGCGGCGCAGACGCCTTCCGCATCGCCCTGCGCGCCGGAGAGAAACTGCCGAGTCTGCAGGAGCGCGCGGCCAATCTGGTCGTGAACGCGGGTCTTGGCGCGCAGAATTTCCTTTTCCCGCGTCGCTTCCTGTACGTCCTGCCCATATTGCCGAAGCCGCCGGTTCATGCCTTTCAGGCGAAGATTGTCCTTTTCCACTTCCCGCTGGAGCCGCGCTTCCTCGGTGATATTCGTGCCGGTGATTTGGTAAATGCTTTTTCCTGCCATCTCCATCTGTACGCGCTCAAAGCTCCATGTCTGGCCATTCTCCAGCGTGACGATAGGCTGCGATTCAATCGCTTTCCAGAAAACGTTCGCGTTGAGCAGCGCTTCTCCCGTGAGCAGATGACTCAGTTCGTCCATTTTGAGGTTCTTCAGGCAGGGCAGCCCGTTTTCCCACGCAAAACACAGCGCGCTTGGCAAATGGTCACAGCTTTCCTTGATGGAAACCGGCGAAAGCTGCCGCCTGCTTTTGCGCCGCAATAGAAGCAGTGAAGAAAGGCTGAGCACCGTGAGGAGCAGCGCCGCAGTCGTCCACGGCGCAGGCGAGAGCGCCGCGCTTTCCGGCAGCCGGGAAAGCAACATTGCCAGTGCTGCAAAATCCAGCGAAACGATGGTCAGGCAAATTGCGTACACAAAGGGGCGATGGCAGCGCACGGCGCTCATGCAGCCGAACAGACCGGCAACCGTTCCGCTTAGCAGCAATGTGCACATCAAACCGGCGTAAAGTGGAGTCATGCGTGCTCACCTCCCAGGTCAAAAGCGAGCGTTGCACACAGCGCGCCATCCGCATCGTCAATGGTTATCTTCCCAAGAACCTTGTATTTGTCCACATTCGGCAAACCTGCCGCGTCTTCCATCATCAGGCGAATGGAAAAACGCCTGCCGCATTCCACGCGCACCATCAGCGCGCTGAGCGAGGGCAGCGCTGCCTCCAGACAATCCTCGAAGAAGTCGTAAGCGCTCTGCGCATGGCAGCTGCATACGCTGGCTGTTCCTTCCTGATGGAGCGCGCAGACAGCGCCGTACTGCGTCAAATAAGTCAGCGATTCTCGGAGGCAGTGGGTCAGCTCGTCCGCGCGGACGACCGCTTTCTTATCGCAGATCAGCGCAAGATTGACCCGCCGCTTGACATACGCGCCCAGCAGACAGATCTGCTTTAATTTTTGAATATCCAGCTTTTGAACGCTTTCTTCGCCCAGAAGCTGGTTGATTTGAAGCAGCTGAGGCTGCACGAGCGCAATCATCTCGTCCATGAGCCGATTTTTTTCTTCAATCTGCGCGCGCTGACGCTTCAGCTCGTTTTCCGCCTGAATCAGCTCGTTTTCCTCCGAAAGCCGGGTGTTGATTTCGGCAAGCTGCGCCTGAATCCGATTGATTTTCGAAATATCCTCCACCCAGTACACGCGCCCGTCCTGCACCGGCGCGCTTTGCAGCCGCGTGTCCGCGTTCAGCAGAATCGCCTCGCGCGCCGCTGCGTCCAGTTGACAGGCGGTGAGCTCCGGCGCATTTTTCGCGCGGTAGATGGGGACGCCCTGCTCGTCCACAATCTGCGCGGCAACGGTGGATTCGGAAAAGAAATAGCGGTAATGGTCGTTGGTTGGCAGCAGCCCCACCTGCAGGCAGCTCTCCCAGAACGCCGCAAACGTCAGGCAGCAGCATTCCGGTATCTTGTGGAACGTGTAGATGTTAGCAAAACTCAGCGCGCACAACGCAAATCCGCCCAGAAATACACAGAGTGGCACCCATGCGTATCGCCTGCTTTCAGACACGCGGCACTTGCAATAGATAACAGCCCCGGTTGCCAGCAGCAGAACGACAATCCACGCCATGACGAGATAGTACACCCAGCCGTGAATATAGTCGGCTGATAGCGTTGCAGCGCCCGGCGCGGCACGGAAGGCCATCTGGTGCAGATCGTTGGTCAGCACGCCGCCAATCAGGCATATCGCCGGAAGAAACAGCAGATACCACCGGAGCGAAAACGTGTCGCCATCGCGCCGCCCAAGCTGCAGCGCGGCGAACAGGCTGAACAGCGGCGCAAGAATCTGCGGCACATAATACAAATACCACAGATAGCGTGTAACAGTATCGTCGTTGAAAAAGCGATATTTGACCGTACGCAGGAACAGCCACAGCACGGCCATGGCGCATCCAAGCAGCAGCCAACGCCGATCACAGCGGTGCAGAATCCTGCGAGATATGGAAAAGCCCCAGCCCATGGCCAGACCGATGTAAATCAGGTTGGTCAGCAGAAAGAAAGCGGCAGAGGGCAGCGGAGCACCCACGCGATCCGCCTGGCGAAAAAAACCGGCAAGAACGAACAGACCCAGCGCAAGGCAGAGCTTCGCAATGGATTTTCGTTTTGCGGCAGCCATATATCCACCTCCTGCCCGTATTTGAAAGAACAAATATTATGCTATTTCCAGATTCACCTGCGCCATCTGCTTGCGAATTTTCATCTGGAAATAGTATTATACCATACAAGCGATTGAAAAACCAGTGCTTTCAAGACAAACGAACGGGCAGGAGTCTTTCGTAGACTGTCACGCACTGGTTTATCCGCATGGTATGCCTTGTTCCTCCGCAGAGATGGGCAGTGTCAGCTCGATCACGGTTCCGTCTTTGCCGCTCTCCGTGATGCGCACGCTGCCGCCGTGGAGATGAGCGATTTCCCAGACCAGCGATAAGCCCAGCCCCACGCCGCCCTTTTCCCGGCTGCGGGACTTGTCCACCCGGAAGAAAGGCTGAAACACGCTTTCTCTGAAGTTTTCCGGGATGCCGCAGCCCGTATCCCTGACCTCGATTACCGCGCTGCTGCCCCGGCGCGACGCGGAGATGCGCACGCTGCCGCCCGGATGATTGTATTTTACGCCGTTCTCCACCAGGTTGAAAATTGAACGATATACAAGCACGTCGCTGCCGGTAATCCAAAGATCTTCGCCGGATTGAGAGAGCGCCACGCCGCTCTTTTCCGCCAGCGGCGACAGATCTGCCAGCACCTCCTCAATCATGGGGGCAAGCTGGATTTTGTCCGTGCGCGGCACAGCCTTCAAGTCGCTCATATCCAGCAGCGTCCGCACCATTTTGGATAGCCGCTCGGTCTGCTCCCGCAGCATGGAAATCGTTTCTGCGGTTTCCGGACGATTATCTCCGTGGTCTGTGGCCATGTACAGATCCAGCCGCGCCTGCATCAGCGCCAGGGGCGTGCGCAGCTCATGGGCGGCGTTGCCCACAAACTGCTGCTGTGCGTCGAACGCCTGATTCAAACGCAGCAGCATCTGATTGATGGCACGGCTCAGCCGGCTGAACTCCACGGCCTCATCCTCACTGAGGGTGATTTCCGTCAAACTCTGCAGCTGCACGCGTTCTGCCTTTGCGGTAAAGCGCTTCAGCGGCTTCAGCGCCTTTCCACTGACGAAATACGCCACTGCGCCGCCCAGCGCCGTCACCGCCAGCGCGATGTACCAGCCGCGAATGCAGAAACTGTGCTTCGCGCCGCTCAGCTCCAACACGAACTCTCCATTGAAGCGCTCCGACAGATCCTTCCACTGCTCGTCAGGAATGTCGACGCGGATGGCCTGCGGATCCTCCTGTACATAGTGCATCACATAATTGCCGATGGAATCCATGTAGGCATGGCCAGTGGAGCATAAAAGCGTTTTCATGGTCACACAGGCAGTCGCCAGCAGCAGAATGGTCAGCAGTGTGATTCGCCATTGCAGAGAAAGGCGTTTCAAAAGTCGTTTCATGGCTCACGGCCTCCCATCAGATAACCCTCGCCGATGCGGTTCAGAATCGGGTCATAGCCCAGCGCCGCTTTCAGCTTTTTGCGCAGGGATGAGATGTGCACCCGGATGGAGTTGCTGAAGCTGTTCACGCTGCCGTCCCACACATGCTCCATCAGCTCCTCCTGGCTTACCGGCCGTCCCTGGTTAAGGAGCAGGTATTCCAGTATGCCATTTTCCTTGCGGGTCAGCGCGACGACCTCGCCCCTTACCTGTGCCGTCCGTTTTACCGTATCGAAGGACAACTCCCCGCAGCGCAGCACCGCGTCGTGCTGCACAAAGCTGCGCCGGGTCAGACTGCGCACCCGCGCCTCCAGCTCCTCCAGATGAAAGGGCTTGACCAGATAGTCGTTGGCGCCGCAGTCCAGCCCTTCCACCTTGTCGCTGATTCGGCTGCGGGCGGAGAGAATCAGCACACGGGTTTCCCGGTCCTGCTCCCGCAGCGTTTTCAGCAGATCCATGCCATCCCGTCCAGGCAGGTTCAAATCCAGCAGAAGCAGGTCGTACTTCTCCGTCAGCAGCCAGTCCAGCGCGGAATCGCCGTCATAGCAGGCATCCACCTCGTAGCCCTTTTGCTTCAGGCTTTTGACCAGCGTGTCGCACAGTGCCCGCTCGTCCTCCACAATCAAAATCCGCATACTGCGCCTCCTTTGCGCTCGTGTGATCATGTCCAGTATAGCATATCGGAATAAAATGCGCATAAAATTTTCTGTTTTAACGTAGATTTTACCCCCGCTATCGTATAATGAGCCTGCGAGAAGACAAAAGGAGGGAACCTTCATGAATCTCATTTCATCGGCTGCGGGCAGACGCGCCATGAGGCTGGGCGTGCTGATACTGGGCGCGGCGATGCTGATTTACGGCGCGCAGCGGGGCGAGGCCGCCACGGTGCTGTCCAAGGCAATCCGAATCTGTCTGGAGTGCGTGGGCATTGGATAAGAAGAAAAAGAACTCGAAGACTCCACCCGTTTCCGGCTTTCTCGCCCGGTTTCGGGGACTTGGGCAGGCATGTGCCGCGCTGCTGACAAATCCGCACCTGCCCAATCTGCTTAAGGGGCAGATTTACCGGGGAAAGGGCAAGACCGTCTGCGTGCCGGGGCTCAACTGCTACTCCTGCCCTGCCGCAACAGGCGCGTGCCCCATCGGGGCGGTGCAGTCGGTAATCGGCTCGTCCAAATTCAAGTTTTCCTATTATGTAACAGGCACGCTGATTCTGCTGGGGGTACTGCTGGGGCGGTTTGTGTGCGGCTTTCTGTGCCCTTTTGGGTGGTTTCAGGAGCTGATTCATAAGATTCCATTGCCCAAGAAGAAGCTGTCCACGAAGAAGCTCAGACCGCTGCGGTATCTCAAGTACCTGATTCTGCTGCTGACGGTGACGCTGCCGCTGATTTTCACCAACGAGGTGGGGATGGGCAATCCCTTCTTCTGCAAGTACCTGTGCCCGCAGGGCGTACTGGAAGGCGCGATTCCGCTGTCCCTCGCCAGTGAGAGCGTCCGAAGCGCACTGGGCAGCCTGTTTACATGGAAGAGCGTCGTGCTGGGCGCAGTGGTCGTCTTGAGCCTGCTGTTCTATCGCCCGTTCTGCAAGTGGCTATGCCCGCTGGGAGCGTTCTACGCGCTGTTTAACCGGGTATCGCTGACGGGAATGCAGGTGGACGCGCACAAATGCGTTCACTGCGGTAGGTGCGCCAAAGCCTGCAAGATGGACGTGGACGTGACGAAAACACCGGATCATCCCGAATGCATCCGCTGCGGCATGTGCGTCAAGGCGTGTCCCACGGGCGCGGTCAGCTTCCGCTGCGGGCTGAGCCGCGGGGCAAAGGAAAAAGAGAATCCAGCCGGCAAACAAGCCGTGGAGAAATAATCACAGAAAAGAAACGGAGGACATTTTCAATGAAGAAGACCTGGATTGCGCTGCTGCTGGCGCTGTGTATGCTGACCACCATAGGAGCGGCTTCCGCCTGCTGCACTTCCGCCTGCTGCACGAAGCCGTCCGGAACGGACGAGGCGCAGACCATGGAGGAAACCTGCCCCTGCGTGATGGATGGCAAGAACATGAATGACTGCGCCTGCATGACGGGCATGTGCGATGAAAAGTGCAGCTGCGGGGAGAAATGCGACTGTGCCGAAAAGAAGCTGGAAATGCTGACTGCTGAAATGAACGCCGTGTTCGAGAAAAACATGGATCTGTGGAACCGGTTCTTCGGCATGATGGACAAGCAGCCCGACATGGGCATGAGTTACGCCGATTACCTGACGGAGCAGCTGGAACTGAAGAAGGAAAAGTTCACGGAGGATGAGTACAAGCTGCTTCAGCAGGACATTGAGACCATCCGTCGGCTGGACGAAGAGATGGAAAAGCTCATGCCGAAAGACGACGTGACGGCGGGCTCCGACATGGCGCTGGAGAGCGGCGTGGTGACGGCGGAAGGCGGCATCGTCATGGGCGGCGAAGGGATGATGATGACGGACGGCAGCATGGATGACAAGGACATGCGTGTGGAAGATGATTCGGCAGAGAAATTCCCTGCTTTCGAGGGCATGGATCTGGACGGTAATCCCGTGAGCAATGAGCTGTTTAAGGAGAATTCCGTCACGGTGGTCAACTTCTGGTTCTCCGCCTGCGCTCCCTGCATCGGGGAACTGAGTGAACTGAACGCACTCAACGAAGAACTCAAGCTGAAGGGCGGCGCGGTGATCGGCATCAACGCGGACACCATCGGCGGCGACGAAAGCATGATCATGGAAGCCAAGAACATTCTGGAAAAGAAGGGCGCCATGTATCAGAACATTTACTTCCCTGCGGAAAGCGAGGCAGGAAAGCTGACCTACAGCATCACGGCGTTCCCCACCACCGTGGTGGTGGACCGCAACGGCAACATGGTGGGCGAGCCAATTCTGGGCGGCATCAACAGCGAGAAGCAGATGAAGACGCTGCAAGCCTTGATTGACGAGGCGCTTGCCCGAGACGCGGCGATGCTGGACAAGGACATGCTGGTGAAGCCGGACGGCAAGTAATACTATCGTGCGTTTCTAAAATGAGACCGGTGCAGTTTCAAGCAGATTTTCTTGCAATTTAAGGATGAAAACCGAAGGTTTACTTGCGGTAAATCGAGGTTTGAAGACGCGGAAGTGCAAGAAAAGATGCCGAAAATGCTGCCGGGCGAATTTAGAAACACACGATAGTCCCTCAAAAATACGATAAGCGCGCTCGTCGGAGGAAAAGCCGGTGGGCGCGTTTTCTGGTGCGAATTGAAATTTGGAGGGGGATTTGAGACGGCGCATTTCATTTGACATTTCCCGCAAAAGCAGTATAATAAAATAGAGATTCGCATCTGTCGCGCCGAATCCCGCCATCAACACGCAAAAACGAGGGAACAGCATCATGCCAATCCGCATTCCGAACGACCTGCCCGCCGCCAGCGCGCTGCGGAGCGAAAACATATTCGTCATGACCGACACGCGCGCGAAAACGCAGGACATTCGCCCGCTGAAAATCCTCCTGCTGAACCTGATGCCCACCAAAATCGCCACCGAAACGCAGCTGGCGCGCCTGCTGGGCAATACGCCGATTCAGGTGGAGCTGGAGCTGCTGATGGTGAAATCCCACGTCGCGAAAAACACGTCCGAGGAGCACATGCTCGCGTTCTACAAGACGTTCGATCAGGTGTGCGGCAAGACGTATGACGGCATGGTCATCACCGGCGCGCCGGTGGAGCGGATGGCGTTTGAGGACGTGGAATACTGGGACGAGCTGTGCGCCATCTTCGAGTGGACGAAAACGCACGTCACGTCCACGTTCCACATCTGCTGGGGCGCGCAGGCGGGGCTGTATTACCACTGGGGCGTGCCGAAGTACATGATGGAGAAGAAGCTGTCCGGCGTGTACCGTCACCGCGTCGTGCATAAAAACAGCATCCTCTTCCGCGGCTTTGATGATACGTTCATGGTGCCGCACAGCCGCTACACGACTGTCCGCCGGGAGGATATATTGGCGCATCCGGAGATGAAAATCCTCGCCGAAAGCGACGAAGCGGGCGTTTATGCCATTTCCACCCACGGCGGACGGCAGATTTTCATCACCGGTCACAGCGAATACGACGCAGACACGCTGGAGAAGGAGTACCTGCGCGACAAAGCAGCCGGACTCCACCCCGATGTGCCCTGCAACTACTATCCCGATGACGACGATACCCGCGCGCCGATTTGCTCGTGGCGCTCGTCGGCAAACCTGCTGTACTGCAACTGGCTGAACTACTTCGTCTATCAGGCGACGCCGTACGATTTGAACAGCGTCGGCATTGTCGTCATGGATGATTTCAAGGAACAGCACGACAACACGTTATGACGGGGCCTCTACTGCAGAAAAGGAGGCTGAAACAGCCATGAAAGCACGGAAAATCCTCAAAAAAGTCGGAATCCTGCTGGCGATTGTGCTGATTGTGTCTGCCGCGAATTTCATCATCTTCGGCGCGCAGACACGGATGTTCCAGCTGCCCTTTGAGCTGGCGACACGGAGCGGCGGACATGTGATTGCGTCCTATGATTCCCCGGACGGTCAGTACCGCGCGGACGTTTATCAGTATGACGAGACGTCGATGTCCCGCGTCGGGCTGCGCGTCCGCATCGAACCCAAGGACGGCAAAAGCGCCGGGTGGAATGTCGCGTACCTGTACAATTACGAACTGTACAACTTCGGCGACAACTACCACGAACTGCACTGGGTGGACAACGATACCATCAGCATCAACAACATTGTGCTGGATATTCACCACATGACGTATTCGGACTAATACTATTTCCAGATTCACCTGCGCCATCTGCTTGTGCCTTTTCCCTTCTGGCGTCCGCTCATTCCACTTAGCGTAGCGTTGCTACGCTGCGTTTCATTCACGTTAGCCAGAATGAAAAATTCGCGGCGCATCTTGGCGCATTCTTATCTGGAAATAGTATAATGCAGAACATAGAACCGCCGCACCTCCAGCAAACGGAAGTGCGGCGGATTTTCTTTACCCTTCCTGCGCGCGAATCTTCTCCAGATAGTCTTCGTAGCCGCAGTAGTAGTCGGCAATCGTGCCGTCGGGCTTGATTTCAATGATGCGGTCGGCGATGGTCGTGATAAACTGGTGGTCCTGCGACGTGAAAAGCACGTTGCCGGGGAAGTTGATCAGCGCGTTGTTGACCGCCGTGATGGATTCCAAATCGAGGTGGTTGGTGGGCTGGTCGAGCATGAGGAAGTTCGCGCCGGAGAGCATCATGCGGGAGAGCATGACGCGCACCTTCTCGCCGCCGGAAAGCACGCTGACGGGCTTGTACACGTCGTCGCCGGAGAAGAGCATCCGGCCGAGGAAGCCGCGCATGTACGTTTCCAGCTGTTCGGGCGAATACTGGGCGAACCACTGCATCATGTTGAGGTTGCAGCCGTCGAAATACTTGCTGTTGTCCTTGGGGAAGTAGTTGGTGGAGATGGTAACGCCCCACTTGAAGCTGCCGCTGTCGGGCTTGATTTCCTCCGCGAGGATGCGGAAGAGGGCGGTCTGCGCCTGTTCGTTCGAGCCGACAAGGGCGATTTTCTGCCCCTTGGTGACGATGAAGGACACATCCTTGAGCAGCTGCACGCCGTCCTGCGTGTAGTTGAGGTTCGACACCTGCAGGATGTCCTTGCCCGCCTCGCGTTCAGGCGTGAAGCACACCCACGGATAGCGGCGGGAGGAAGCGGGCATCTGCTCGATGGTCAGCTGATCGAGCAGCTTGCGGCGGCTGGTCGCCTGCTTCGCCTTGGACTTGTTGGACGAGAAGCGCTGAATGAAGGCTTGCAGTTCCTTGATTTTGTCCTCGCGGCGCTTCTTCTGGTCGTTCATCAGGCTCTGCATCATCTTGGAGGATTCATACCAGAAGTCGTAGTTGCCGACGTAGAGCTTGACCTGATTGAAGTCGATATCGACGATATGTGTGCAGATATTGTTCAGGAACCAGCGGTCATGGGACACGACGATCAGCGTGCCGGGGAAATTCATCAGGAAATCCTCCAGCCACGCGACGGAGCGGTTGTCAAGGTTGTTCGTCGGTTCGTCCAGCAGCAGGATGTCCGGATTGCCGAACAGCGCCTGCGCCAGCAGCACCTTAAACTTCTCGCCGCCCTTCAGGTCGCCCATGAGCATCGTGTGCATCTCGACGGGCAGCCCCAGACCGGTCAGCAGCGTCGCGGCGTCGGACTCGGCGTTCCAGCCGTCCATCTCCGCGAATTCGCCCTCCAGCTCGGCAGCGCGTTCGCCGTCCGCGTCAGAAAAATCAGGCTTCGCGTACAGCTCGTCCTTTTCCTTCATGATGTCATACAGGCGCTGATTGCCCATGATTACCGTGTCCAGCACAGGATAGGCATCGTACTTGAACTGATCCTGCTTCAAGGTGGACAGGCGCTGCCCCGCGGGAATCGTCACCGTGCCGGTCGTGGGCTCCAGCTCGCCGGACAAAATGCGCAGGAACGTTGATTTGCCCGCGCCGTTCGCGCCGATAACGCCATAGCAGTTGCCCGGCATGAATTTCAAATCCGCACCCGAAAACAGCTTCTGACCCCCGAAGGTCAGGGAAACATTGCTTACCGTGATCATGGGTTTTCTCCTTACATTTCCGTGGTCGTTCCATTATATACAGACGTACCTTTCTACTATACCATATTCATCCCGGAAATGGAAGGGGGTAGGCGAAAATTACAAGGGAGTTCCTCCCTTGACCCTTCCGCGCGATTGAGTTGATGACTTTTTCATGCTGTGCCCGCGTGTTTATGCGGGATTTCGCGTCTGCGGACGCGACCAGAGGGCTTTGCGGTCGCCCTCTGGACTGCTTCGCCTGCACTCCCATGTAACTTGAGCTTTATTGCTGCGCTGCGACCTCATCCGTCGCTGCGGCGACACCTTCCCCAGAGGGGAAGGCGGGGAGTGCTCCGCGGCAAGCTGCTTTTTCCAAGGAAAGGCGGCGCAACGCCCCCCAAACCTTCCCCTCTGGGGAAGGTGCCGTAGGCGGATGAGGTCGTCACCCCTCCGCCACCGGCAGTTCAAACCAGAACGACGTTCCTTCGCCCTCCTTGCTCTCAACCCCAAACGGCACATTGTGCTTCTCCAAAATACTCCTGACAATCGACAAGCCCAGTCCGCTGCCGATAATCGCCCGCTTATGCGTCTCCTGCGTGCGGTAGTAGCGATTCCAAATCAGCGGCAGTTCCTTCGGCGCAATGCCTTTGCCGCTGTCGTGAATCGTCAGGCGCACCATCTTGCCGATGACCTCCTGATGGATTTCGACCGTCTTGTCCTCGCCCGTGTACGTCAGCGCATTGCCGACTAAGTTGTACACCACCTGCGCAATCCGCTGTTCATCCGCGATTGCCTTCACCTGCGCCGCCGGATGGAACACCACCTGATAGCCGTTTTGCTGCACCATGTGGCTCACGCGGTCGGTAATCGCCTGCACAGACGCGGTGAACGGGTACGGCGCGGGATTGAGCGCCAGCGCACCCGTCTGCAGGCGGCTGAAATCCAGCAGCTCGTTGACCAAACTTGTCAGGCGCTGCGTCTCGTCGATGATTACCTGCATGTTCTCCGGCGTCGCCTCGCCGGGGATGTCGCGCATCATCTCGACGTAGCCGCCAATCATCGTTAGCGGCGTGCGCAGGTCGTGGCTGATGTTGGCAATCAGCTCGTGCTGCAGGTTCTCCACCTGACTTAACTCCTTTGCGGCGTATACCAGCGTGCCGTTCAGTTCCGCCATTTCGCGGTACTCGCAGCCATGCGGGGGAATTTCGTACTGCCCGCGCGAGAGGGCGTGCGCCGCTTCGCTCGTCTCAACGATGGAGCGCGTTACCTTGCGGGAAATCAGCATCGCCAGCAGCGTTGCGCCAAGGAGGACGATGATGGTGATAAGCATCAGCTGCGTCCGCAAGGTCGCGACGGTGCTGTCCAGCGGGGTGATGATGGAGTTGAGCAGCAGATACCCGCCCGTGCCGTCGGGGAGGGTGACGCGGCGCGCGCACAGCAGGCTCTGCTTCTTGTCGTCCTCCATCTTCGGCACGTTGCCGCGGAATTGATGGCTGTTGTACTGGTCGCCGCCGAATGGGGCGATGTTGAACAGCTCCGTCAGCGTATCGCCGTTTTCGGGAATCATGGAGCACCAGAAGGACAAATCCCGGCTGCTCATGCGGTGGATGAGGCAGTAATGAATGTCATCCGACGACAAAAAGACATGTTTGTCGCTGTCCAGCAGGAGGATGCAGACGTCATTCTGCTGCGCGAGCCTGTCCATCAGCGCGGACAACTGCGCATTGCCGATGTTGCTCTCCACCGCGTCGGCGGCCTGGGTGATTTGCCGCGTCTTGTCCCAGCGGTAGAAGTCGTCCAGCCAGACAATCTGCATCAGCCACAGGAGCGCAAGGACGAACGCGACAAACGCCGCCAAGTAAGCGAAAACTCGGCGGCGAATGCGGGGATGCTTTTTTTCTTTCGGATTTTTGCGCATAGCGAAACACCTCTTGCTTACAAAGGCGCAGCCTTTTCGTCTCCTCGGATAAACACGCGGAAACAGTATGAAAGCGTCACCAACTCAATCGCGAAAAGGGAGTCCAGAGGGTCGAAGACCCTTTGGCAGGTGCAGGGCAGCGCCCTGCCGGAGTCCAGAGGCAGAGCCTCTGGGGTCTCCTTTAGTCCTTCTCGAACCTGTACCCAACACCGCGCAGCGTCGTAATCTTGTCGGCGTACTCACCCAAACTCTTGCGAAGCAGCTTGATGTGCGTGTCCAGCGTGCGGTCGTCGCCGAAGAAATCGTAGCCCCATACGTCGCTGATGAGCTTCTCGCGCGTCAGGGCAATGCCGCGGTTGCGCACCATGTAGAACAGCAGGTCGTACTCTTTGGGGGACAGATTCAGCTTTTCGCCCTTGATGGTCACTTGGCGCGCGGCGAAGTCCACCACCATATCGCCGATGGTCACCTGCTCGCCGTCGGACGCGGCGGGCACATTGGCGGCGGTGCGCTTCAAAACGGCGGACACGCGCATCATCAGTTCACGCGGCGAAAAAGGCTTGACGACATAATCATCAATGCCCAGCTCGAAGCCGTGAATGCGGTCATACTCCTCGCCGCGCGCGGAAAGCATAATCACGGGAACTTGGGATTTGCGGCGGATTTCGCGGCAGGCGGAGAAGCCGTCGAGTTCGGGCATCATCACATCCATGATGATGAGGTCGTAGTTCTTCTGCCGGCACTTTTCGATGGCTTCCATGCCGTTTGACGCTTCCTCGACGTTGTAGCCCTCGAAGGCGGCGTACTTGCGGATGAGGTCGCGGATGCGGGCTTCATCGTCAACGATTAAGAGTGTCATAGGTTAGCACCTCTTGCTCTGGTTTGATGTGCTGAATGGGGTTTCCTACGCCTTCATTATAGCCAAATCCGGGACGAAAAGCAACCGTTATGGGGCGGGGAGATGGATGTCAAGTGTTTTTCCTTTGCGCTGGATGGTGATGACGCAGGGCTGCTGCTGGGCGGAGAAGAAAGCGTCCAGCGCGGTGAGATCAGCGGGGGGCTGGCTGTTCAGGGTGAGCAGCGTGTCGCCCGCCTCGATGCCGGCACGGTCGGCGCGGCTCTGGTCGATGACCGCCAGCACATAGAAGCCCTCCGACTGCCCGTCAAGCAGAATCAGCCCGGCGGACGCACTGCCCGTCAGCGGCATGGTTTCATCCGCCGAAGGACGAAACGCCACAAGCACCGCCAGCGCGCAGAGCAAAATGCACAGGCTGATAATGTGCTTCCGCTGCATCCGCATACCCCCCTTTCTGTCTTTTCAGCGTTTATACTAATTCTCATCTAAACCATGTCATTCGCACAGCATCTTTTCCGCCCCGGCTTTGCTTCGTTCCGCTCGCGCGTACCTCCAGTACGCCTCGCTTCACTCAGCTTTGCCGGAACGAAAAATCTGCTATGCTCGATGCCATGTTTTAGAATCGAATTAGTATTATTCTACATCCCGCGCGTGATGGGTAGGTGAAAGTCCCTTGATTCCTGCCTGAATTTGCGGTATACTGAATCAGATTCCTTGCCGAAAGGAGATTCCCCCTATGCCGTCCAAAGACTTCACCGCGCGCCGGAACCCCGTCATTGCGGGCTGCACCGCCACCGGCGTGCTGAAAATCCTCGCGCTCGTGTTTATGTTCATTGACCACGCGGGCAAAATGCTCTTCCCGCAGATTGCTGAAATGCGGATGCTGGGGCGCATTGCCTTTCCGCTGTACTGCTGGTGCATGGTCGTAGGCATCAGCTACACGCGCTCCGTGCCGAAATATCTGGGGCGGCTAATGCTGATTGGGCTGGTGTCGCAGCCGATTTACATGGTCGCGCTCAATCACAGCTGGAATCAGCCGAACATTTTCCTGACGCTGCTCGTCGCGCTGTGCGGCGTGTGGGGCTTGAAGGCGAAAAAGCTGCTCAGCCACATTTGGGCGCCGATTCTGGCGCTCTTCGCGGCGCAGCTGCTGGGGTGCGACTACGGCTGGCGCGGCGTGATGCTGGTGATGCTGCTCTACGGCGTGCGCGGCAGCCGGGCGGGCATTGCGTGCGTGATGATTGCGTTCTGCCTGTACTGGGGCGGCAGCAGCGTCGGCGTAACCCACCTGTTCGGGCAGGATGTCACGCCGCTGACCTCCTCCGCCGTCGGCGCGGTGATTTCGCCGTGGCTGCGGCTGCAAACGATGGCAATTTGGGCGCTGCCGCTGATGCTGCTGCCCATCAGCCAGCAGGTGAAAATGCCGCGCTGGGTCGGCTATGCCCTCTATCCGCTGCATCTGGTGGTGCTGATTGCGCTGGAAGCCGCGTTTGCCCAGCCCATTCACACGGAGAACCTCATCAACGCTTGGAATGCGTTTGTATCCTTATTTTGACGAGGTGACGTATGGACGCTTCTCCCATCACCCCTGACCTTGACGAGGCCCTGCGCTATGCGGGCGTTCGCGCGGACGAAAGCGGCGACATGCACCGAAAAATGGCGGAAATTGCCGCGCAGTGCATGAAAACCGTCACGCCGCGCTGCACCTACCGCGTGTCCGAAATCGCGTGGGAAAACGGGATGCCGTCGCTCTTTGGCGGGCAGCTTGTTTTGCCCGGCAGAACTGCCGCCGTCATGCTGCGTACCTGCTCCCACGCGGCGCTGCTTGTCTGTACCCTCGGCACGACGTTCGATGCGCTGGCGCGGCAGGTACAGGCGCGGGATTTTGCGGATGCGCTGCTGCTGGACGGCTTCGGCGGCGCGTATGTCGAAGCGGGCTGCAACGCGGCGGAGCGCGAAATCGCCGCGAAACTGCCCGGCAAGTACCTCACCGACCGCTTCAGCCCCGGCTACGGCGATTTGCCGCTGGACGTGCAAAGTCCGCTGCTGGCGCTGACCGACGCGACCCGGCGGCTGGGCGTCACCCTCAGTGAATCGAACCTGATGAACCCGCTCAAGAGCGTCACCGCCGTGATTGGGCTGTCGGACACCCCGCAGCAGGCGCGGATTCGCGGCTGTGACTTTTGCGCGATGCGGACGCGCTGCAATTTGCGAAAGGCAGGAAAAACCTGTGGAACATAAGCTGACTTTTCTGGATGGCGCAATGGGCACGATGCTCCAGCGCCACGGGCTAAAGCTCGGTGAAATTCCTGAGCTGCTTGCTATCACCAACCCGGATTTGCTGACGAATATCCACCGGCAATATATTGAAGCGGGCACGGAAATCGTCTATGCGAACACGTTCGGGGCGAATCGGCGGAAGATGCAGAAAACGCCATACACGGTGGCGGATGTGGTGTCTGCCGCCATTGCAGCGGCGAAAAAGGCGTGCATCGGCACATCCGCCCGCGTCGCGCTGGATATTGGGCCCTTGGGCGAACTGCTCGAACCGATGGGCACGCTGCCGTTCGAGACGGCGGTGGACATGTTCGCGGAGATTGTGGACGCGGGCGTGAACGCGGGCGCTGACCTCATCTGCATCGAGACGATGACCGACCTGTACGAGGCGAAAGCCGCTCTGCTTGCCGCAAAGGAGCATTCGACGCTGCCCGTCTGGGTGACGATGAGCTTCGACGCGACCGGGCGCACCTTCACCGGCTGCACAATTCCGTCCATGGCGCGGACGCTGGAAGGCTTGGGCGCGGACGCGATTGGGCTGAACTGCTCGCAGGGGCCGAAGCAGCTACTGCCGCTCTTTCAGGAGCTTTGCCGCGTGACGACCCTGCCCGTGATTGCCAAACCGAACGCGGGTCTGCCCGACCCGGTTGATGGGCATTATGACCTGCCGCCAGAGGATTTCGCCCGCACGATGGTGGATGTGGTGGGCGCGGGCGTGAGCATCGTCGGCGGCTGCTGCGGCACGAACCCCGACTACATCCGCGCGCTGCACGATGCTGTGCACACCATGACGCCCGGCGCGCGCGACATTCATCACGGCAGCTTCCTCTGCACGCCGACGATGCCGCTGGAAATCTCCGGCGTGCGGGTCATTGGCGAGCGCATCAATCCGACGGGCAAAAAGCGCTTCCAGCAGGCGTTATTGGCGGGCGATTTGGATTACATCGTCGATGTCGCCATTGCGCAGGTGGACGCGGGCGCGCAGATTCTGGACGTCAACGTCGGCTATCCGGGCGTGGATGAAGTCGCCATGCTCCCGCGCGTGGTCAAGAAATTGCAGGAAGCGGTGGATGTGCCGCTCCAGCTGGATTCCACCAACGCCGCCGCACTGGAAGCCGCCCTGCGCGTCTATAACGGCAAAGCGGCGGTCAACTCCGTCAACGGCGAAGAGAAAGCGCTGCAAACGCTGCTGCCGGTGGTGAAAAAATACGGCGCGGCGGTCGTCGGTCTGGCGCTGGACGAGAAGGGCTTGCCCAAAACGGCGGCGGAGCGCGTCGCAATTGCGAAGCGCATTGTGGATGCGGCGGAACGCTTCGGCATCCCCCGCGAGGACGTGTTCATCGACTGCCTGACGCTGACCGTTTCCGCCCAGCAGGATCAGGCGGAAGAGACGCTTGCCGCCGTCCGCACGGTGCACCGCGACATGGGGCTGCAAACCGTGCTCGGCGTGTCGAACATTTCTTTCGGCCTGCCGAATCGCCTGCTGATGACGCAGACGTTCCTGATTCGCGCGCTGAACGAGGGCTTGACGCTGCCGATCATCAACCCGAATCAGAAGGAAATCATGGACGCGGTCGCGGCGTTCCGCGTGCTTAGCGGCGAGGACGAGGCGTGCGCGGCGTATGTCGAGCGCTTTGGCTCGGAAGCCGCGCTTGCCGCTGAAAAGCAGCGCGCCGCCGCTGTTTCGTCTGCCCCGACCGCGAAAGCAGCTGCCGCCGTCACCAACCTCGATGATGCGATTATCCGCGGCCTCAAGGCAGACGCGGCGCGCTTGGCGAAGGAAGCGCTGGAGACCGAAAACGAATTGTCGCTGGTTGAAAAGCACCTGATTCCCGCCTTGGACAAGGTTGGCACGGACTACGAGCGCGGCGTGGCGTTCCTGCCGCAGCTGCTTGGCGCGGCACAGGCGGCGCAGGCGGTGTTCTCCGTCATCCGCGACAGCCTGGCGGCGAAGGGCGGCGAACCCGTCAAGAAGGGGCGCATCGTGATTGCGACGGTCAAGGGCGATATCCACGACATTGGCAAGAACATCGTCCGCACGGTGCTGGAAAACTACGGCTACGACGTGCTGGATTTAGGGCGCGACGTGCCGCCGGAAACGGTGGTGGACGCGGTGGTGAAGGAGAACATCCGCCTTGTTGGTCTGTCCGCGCTGATGACGACGACCCTGCCGAGCATGGAGGAAACCGTGCGCCAGCTGCACACGCTGCCGAATCCGCCGAGCATCATGGTGGGCGGCGCGGTGGTTACGCCGGAGTACGCGCAGAACATGGGCGCGTTTTACGCCAAGGACGCGCGCGCATCGGTGGAGATTGCGAAAAAAGTGTTGGGATAAGGAGGATTTCGCCCATGCGTACCCTGCTGATGGCGGATATTCACGGCAATTTCGCCGCGCTTCGGGCGATTCTTTCGACCCCGGAGGCGCAGTCCTGCGGGCGCGTCATTTCCCTTGGCGATCAGGTGAATTTCGGCCCGGAAAGCCGCAAAGTCGTCGAAACCCTGCGTTCACTCGGCGCGACGATGCTCATGGGCAATCACGAGGAGCGGCTGCTGCATCCGGATGATTTTGCCGGCTACAACTGGGCGATGCTGCGTGTGACGGCGCGGCAATTGGCAGGCATTTCACTGGCTGATTTGCCGGTGGATGTCCGCATTGGTTCGGCACTGCTGACGCACGGCACACCCGGCGACCCGTACCATTTGGTTTATCCGCCGGATTTGCCGGAGGTGCTGAAGGCGCTGCCTGAAGACGTGTCGCTGCTGATTTCGGGGCATAATCACCTCTGCTGGGATGTCACTTCCGGGCAACGGCGGGCGTTCAATCCGGGCAGCGCCGGGCTGAATGAGACGGGCACGGGCGCGCGGGCGATGTTTGCCATTTGGGATGGCGACGACCTCACGCCGTGCAGTGCGCCCTACGACGTAACAGAAAACGCCCGCGCGTACCTCTCCGGCGGATTTGCGCGGGAAGCGCCGGAAATGAGCCGGATGTGCCTGCAAGAGATGGAAACGGGGCAGTATCAGGGCGTTTTGCGGCTGATTCGGCATGTGAAGCACGTTGCGGAAGGCATGGGGCTGACGATTGCCGACCGCGAAGCATGGCTGGCGGCGGACGCGGCCGCCCCATGGCGCGAACCCATTTCAACCGCGGATTTCTGGGCGCGAAAGGAGAAAGAAGCATGAGCGATACCATCGCAGCCATCGCGACTGCGCCGGGGCAGGGCGGCATTGCGATTGTCCGCGTGTCGGGCGACATGGCGGAGGACATTTTACGCCGCATCTTCCGCCCAGTCGGCGGGAAACATCCGCTGCCGACGCATCTGCTAACCTACGGGTATATTGTGGAGGATGAGGAGCGCATTGACGAGTGCATGGCGGTCATCATGCGCGCGCCCAAATCGTACACACGCGAGGATGTGGTGGAATTCCAGCTGCACGGCGGCGGCTGCGTTGCGCAGAAGGTGCTGTCCCTGTGCCTGTCTTCCGGCGCACGCTTAGCGCAGCCGGGTGAATTTACCCGCCGGGCGTTCCTGAACGGGCGAATTGACTTAAGCCAAGCCGAAGCCGTGATGGACTTAATCGCCGCGCAGGGCGAGCAGAGCCGCAAAGCCGCCATGCGCCAGCTGACCGGGGGCGCGTCGTCGTTCATCCGCAAGGCGGCGGACGAATTGTACGCCATTCAGGCGGGCGTGGCGGCGTGCATTGACTATCCGGAGGAAATCAGCGAAGAGGAAGCCGCGAGCGACCTTGCGCCGCGCATTGCACATCTGGCGAAAACGCTGACGGACGCCTGCGACGAGCGCGCCGCGCGGCTGCTGCAATCAGGGCTTCGCGTTGCGCTATGCGGGCAGCCGAACGTGGGCAAATCGAGCCTGCTTAACGCGCTGCTGGGCGAGGAAAAGGCGATTGTGACCGCGATTCCCGGCACGACGCGCGATTTGGTGGAGGGCACGCTGATGCTCTCCGGCAGCGTCATCCACCTGACGGACACTGCCGGCCTGCACGACACGGATGACCCGGTGGAGCGCATTGGCGTTGACCGCGCGCGACGCGCCTTGGCGGACGCGGACGTGGTGCTGCTGGTGCTGGACATGAGCCGTCCGCTGTCCGCCGAGGACGAATCGCTCCTGCGCACGCTGCACGGGCGGAACGGCTGCACTGTGCTGAACAAGAGCGACCTGCCGCCGGTGCTGACGGAAAGCGACCTGCAAGACGCGGCGGACGGCAAGCCGATTCTGACCGTCTCCGCGAGCGTTCCGGACAGTTTGCAGCCGCTGAAAAGCTACCTTGCGTCGCAAGCCGCCGTCAGCGACCAGCTCACCCTGACCCAGCCGCGCCACATCGCAGCCGCGCGCCGGGCGGTTGCCGCATTGCATCAGGCGGAGGAAACGCTGCGCAGCTATTCGGTGGACTTGGCGGGCGTGGACTTGCAGCAGGCGCAGATGGCGCTGGCGGAAATCACGGGCGACGAGGTGGAGGAAAAGCTGCTCGATGAGGTGTTCGGCAGGTTCTGCGTGGGAAAATAAACAAAATGGGCAGGCACACCGCAAAAAGCGTACCTGCCTTTTCATTTACTTCCGCTCAATCACCGTCTGGCTGTCGCTGACGCCCGGGGTCGTCGGGTCAATCACAACGCCCAGAGTGCTCAGCAGGGACAGCAGCGCCGCGCCCAGCTGCATCACCTGCTCCTGCGCCACTGTCGTCTCAATGCCGAACAAGTCCAGCAGGTTGAACACGAACGTGCAGACGACCGCCAGCAGCGTCGTCAGCCAAACCTTGTTGCGGAAACGAAGCGACCAATTGATTTTCATGCAATCATCCTTTCTGTGCAAATCTTTTTCTTCACGCTGGAAGAAAAATGGGAGGAAAATCGTTTTGTTTGTGGAAATGGTACATCATCCGACAACGAAAGGGGAGATTCTGATGAAGAAACGTGTTTTGTCAGCCCTGATGGCGCTGCTCCTGCTGATTCCTGCCGCCGGAAGTGCCGAGGAAGCGCCGATGCTGCTGGAATCCTACGCCTCACGCGGCGCGCGGCAGGTGACGTTCGCCTATCCGGAAGGGTGCACGGTGGACGCGCGCGACAAGGTGGGGACGCTGGTATCCATCGACGAAAACACAAGCGTGTCGGTGGTTGTGACCAAGAAGGGCAACTCCGGCATCGACGAAATTCAGGAGAATATCGGCGATTCGTCGCTGATTCTCACGCTGTCCGACGATATGCAGCTCTACGCCACGCATGGGATTCCGAATTTCCCGTGGATGGGCAGCGATATCGTCGAAGTCGGCATCAACCTGCCCGGCGGCGTTGATGTGGTGGTGACTGCCCAGTGCCTCTATGGCGATACGGCAGTTTACGACCTGCTGCTGACCATCGTCGGCTCGCTCACGGATGCAGCGCCGCTGCAAACGTGGCTGGAGGAAACGTGGATTCCAACGGTGACGCAGGAATGACCATCGGGGGGCTTGGGTGGACGCGCGTTCCACCCAAGCCGATTTTGTTATCCGCGACGGTCAGCCAGTTCCCACAGCGCCAGCTTGCTCTTCTTGCCGAAGATACCATCAACCGTGAGGTTGTTATCCTTCTGGAAAGCCCTCACTGCGGTTTCGGTGTTTTTCCCGTAGTAGCCGTCGGGAGTGCCAACGTCCGTGTAGCCGAGATCATACAGATCGCTCTGAATGCGCTTAACAGGCAGATAGTATTTCCCGGAATGGGAAGAACGCTTCCAAGCGGGGGTGCTATATCGCGGGATGTACAACTCATCGTCGGCGCAGCGAATGTACTCACGCTTCAGATAATCGCAATGGACAAAGCCCTCAATCTTGTCAATACAGTCGAAAACGGTAACATGGTCAAAAGAATCCACATAGTAATCCGTTTCAACGCCATAGCCACGGGGAAGTTCGGTAATCACATTGCTGGTATTCTTATCGGGGGTGCTGCGCAGGTGCACAGTCTGCCCCGCAGGAACGTCAATCCAAAATGCACTCATTATATTTACCTCTATTTCTTAATGTAGTATTTATATACCTCACTCCTGAGGTGCGTCGTTTAGGGCGTGAGAGTAAAGTCGTGTTACGCCATCCGCCCGCGAATCTCCTGCAAGCCATGCTCCGCCTCGTCCATGCGCCCCTCCAGCCGGTAGGTGCGCTCAATCAGGTTGTTGTGCTGGGCGACGCGCTTTTCCAGCTGCGCCAAGCGGTACTGCGTCAGCCGGGAGGACGCCAGCACGCCCGCGCACGACCCCGCCAGCGTACAGAAGCCTGAAATCAGCGCCACAAGCAGCGATTCGCTCATGCGCCGCCTCCTTCCAGTGCCGCCCACGTCTGTTTGCCGACGATGCCGTCCACCGCCAGACCCCGCTCGGACTGGAAGCCCTTCACGCTGCACCGCGTCATCGTGCCGAAAATGCCGTCTACGGCAAGGTCATAGCCCGCGCGGTTCAGCAGCGTTTGCAGCAGGCGGACGGAATCGCCCCTGCTGCCCGTGCGGAGGGTTGGGTGGGACACGCTGGACGGAGTGGACACGGCGGAATCGTCCGCAGAATTGAAGTTGCTGGTTTCAGCCACGTCCTTCAGCCAGCCCCAATAGCGCCATTTGCCGATTTTGCTGTCCGCCTTGACTGCCATGCCTTCGGTGGAGGCGTGGACGATGCGCAGCGGCGACACGCTCGTGACCAGTCCGATGTGGCAGAAGTCGCCCAGCCCGTCTGAAAAGCGCGCGGGCGTTACGGGCTTCCACTTGAACACCGCCATGCCGGGGCGGAGGTCGGCGGCGGATGCAATCGTGCCCGAACGGGCGAGGTACTTGCGGAAGATGGTGTTGCTGCCGTGGTAGATGGATGCGCCCTGACGGCGGAACGCGCGGACGAACATGCCGGAACAGTCGATGCCGCGCGCGTCGTTCGTGCCGGGGGATGCGTAGGGGAAGCCGATGCAGGCTTCAAAGTCGCTGATGAGCTGCGAAAGATTGAGCAAAAAATCACCTCCAATGATAATGAGCAATGGGATACTGTGCGTAACCTGTGGATAAACACGCGGAAGCAGTATGTAGATGCGACCAACTGAATCGCGCGAAAGGGTCAAGGGAGGAACTCCCTTGCGGAGTCCAGAGGCAGCGCCTCTGGTGGGGTTCAAGGGGTGAAACCCCTTATGCGCCCATCTTCTCGATGACCTTCAGCGTGATGACGGAGGTCACGAAGCCGCCGGGGTTTGTGGGCATCATCAGCAGGGAGTGCTGACCGGAATCAACCGCGCCGGTAGACGTGCGGCGGAGGTAGGGGAGCGCATCGAGCGACTGCGTTTTGCCCCACACGCTGTACGGGATTTCCGTGCCGTCCACCAGGATGGTTTGGATGTATACGCCGTTGTCCGCCGTCATCCGCATCACGCAGGACAGCACCGACGGGTACTCATCCAGCGTGAAGGGGTGCGAAATCGGGGCGGTGTATGTGCCGGTCGCGCGATTGCGGAAGGTCAATTCCGTCAGCTTGCCGCCGATGAGCTTGCTCGCGTTCACCTCGCGCAGCAAATCGGCGATTTCGTCCGACAGCGCGGGCTGACGGTTCGCCAGTGTCAGCGTCACCCGACCGGGCTGCCCGAACACGTCCGGAATGTGCATGGCGACAATGCGCTCCACCAGCACTGTATTTTCCTCCGGCAGCGCCAGCCGGAAACGCTGCCCCAGCCGGAAGGTATCCAGCGCTTCGCCCGTGATGCGCGAGAGGTCAATGCCCTGCAGCTGCACCGTCGCGGTTGGCTGACTGTGCCGCTCCAAGTAGCGCTCCGCCACGCGCTTCAGCGTATCCGCATCCATGATTTGGTCACTTGTGAACGTCCGCGCGGCAATGCCCCACGTTTTCGTGTCCGCCGCGTCGATGTATTCGCGCCCCAGCAGCGGGGTCAACGTTACGCGGTCAAGCCCCTGCCCGCAGCCATAGGGGAACACGCGCGTGCAGAGCCGGCTCGCGTCGCGGGTGACGCGCACGGTGCTGATGTTGCGCGTCAGCCGCCCTTCGCACGAAATTTCCTCCGGCAGCTTGCGCAGATGCAGCTTCCACGGCAGCTTCGTCTGGTCGAACGCCCAGCAGAGGTTCGCGGGCAGCATGTCCAGCAAGCTCGTCAGCGCGGCGTAAATTGACTGCGTCTGCCCAATCGCGGAAATCACCAACCCCTCGTCCGCCTCGATGTCGCCCAGCCGCCAGCGTATGCGCGTCTGGTAGCTCAGGATGCGCTTGAGGATGTTTTGCACGTTTTCCGCGTACGTCAGCGCGGGCAGCATGTCGTCCGCCAGCGTCGCCATCCCGTGCTCCAGCTGCACCACGCGCCGCAGCCCCGGCTCTTCGCTGATGCTGGAAACGCGGTAAATTTCGTCATCCCCGAAGCCGTCACAAAGGCGCACGAAGTCCCGCACGCAGACGGGCGCATCCTCCGGCGGCAGCACCATTTCCGCCATCGACAGCGGCTGAAGCGAACGGTCAACCGTCAGGCGAATTGGGTGCAGATCCGCGCGCGGTTTCATTTTGTCGTCCAGCAGACACGGCAGATTCATCAGCAATACCTCCCTTTGCACCGCCCGGACACAAACGCCGCAGAGCCGGCTTCCACGCGGATTTCGTTCAGCACACCCGGCCGCAGCAGCAAATCATCCGCGCTATCCGGCGTGCGATAGGGCAGAATGGACACTGTGCTGTCATCCGACACCATTTCCGCCGCGAAAACGCCCGCATTGTGGTGAATCCGAATTGCCGCGCCGGGGGCAAGCGTCAGCCCCTGAAAGCTGATTTTCCCCGCGGCGGATATGGTCAGCGTCGTGATGGCAGTGTCGCCAATGTTGCGAATCAGCAGGTTCAGCGGCGTTTCGGGCGCGTCGCCGGGGACGGCAAGGAGCTTAGACGGCGCATCGGACGTGTTCGGCATCAGGAAACTTGTCTCCGCTGCATCCTCCCAGTAGGGGCAGGAGAAGGCGGTGAAAACAAGCGAGAGCGTCTCCAGCCAGTTGAGCGTGCTCATGGCAGGAAACTGTGTGCAGACGACGCGCAGCACCCGCTTGCCGTCCTCGTGCAGCGTCAGCACGCCGCCCGCTTCTGCCCACGCCGCCACAAGGTGCAGCAGCTGATGCCGTGCGGCGATGTCGTATTCTTCAATCAGGAAGCGGACGCGCAGGGACAGCTGCTCCCGCTGGCGGCGCAGCAGGTGCAGCCCGCCGCCGATGCGGCTCGCCGTCACCGTCCGTACGGCGGGCGCAAGCTCCTCCACATCCAGCAGGTGAATCCGCGCATCAAGGTCGTGCAGGGTTGTGCCGTTCAGGGCACAGTAAAGTCGGTCAGCCAAGGGAAATGCGCCTCCTTTCTCATACTAATTCTCATCTAAACCATGTCATTCGCACAGCATCTTTTCCGCCCCGGCATTGCTTCGTTCCGCTCGCGCGTACCTCCAGTACGCCTCGCTTCACTCAGCTTTGCCGGAACGAAAAATCTGCTATGCTCGATGCCATGTTTTAGAATCGAATTAGTATCATGTGTACCTCCGCTGATTTACCTGCCGCGCGATGATGGCGGAGATAATCGGCGTGAGCGCCTCCGCCAGCGCGTCGTAGTCAATGACGGGCGTTTCGGTGGATTCGGGATTTTGCAGGGCGTCGGCAAGTACGTCAGGCTGCGTCATGCGTCTCCTCCTTCCACCAGTACAAGCGCGCGGGCAGATTTACGTCGCCCGGACGGTCATTCTGCGCCAGAAATGTGAAGGGCAGCCTGCCCGCGCCATCAGGCACACTCGTCAGCGATGCGCCGGAAACGCAAAGCGGGTTACGCAGTTCAATCACCAGCAGCCCCCGGCTTGTCGTACCAATCCAGCATAGGCGGGAAAGCGGCTTGCGCGCCTGCTTCGGCGTGAGGGTCGTTACGCGCTCGGTCATTTCCGTGTCCGACGGCAGCAGGCGCGCCAGATTTTCGGGCGTTACGTCCAGCATCGTGCCGCTGAGGGTGACGCGCCAGTCAATCAGGCGGATGCTCCCGGCAAACGGCAGCCGGTGCGAACCGCTCTCCGGGTCGAATTCGCGCGGCACAGCGCGGAAGATGCCGCCGCCGCACGTCGTGCCGATGCGCTTCGTATCATCCGCGACGGCCTCCGCCATGCAGTCCAGCGGGTCGCGGCTGGAAAGCGCCCTGTCAAGGTCGAAGCCGCAGAGCAGCATCCCTTCGCCCAGCTGCAAGCACTCGGCGGACGCGGGATGATGGGAAATCAGCAAAGAAACTCCTCCTTTCGCAGGGAATAGCATTGATTCGGGTAGTGGGTGAACGCCATCGTCATCCGCAGGACGGTGATGCCGCCCTTCTCATGCCCGATGGCGCATTGGGGGGATTGCAGCAGCGCCAAGCCGCCGCCGTAGTGCACCAAACTGCCGGAAAAGCGCATCACCCGCGCCGTCTTCTCGGCGATCCGCGTGTGGCTGTCCCCGCCGCGCTCATAGCAGCAGAGGGTGATTTCGCCCGTGCCGCCGAACGCCGCGGGGATTTTGGCGGATACCACCGCGTATGGATACGGTGCGTCCGGCGGAACAGTTCCTTCATAATATATATCGCCCAGCAGGGCGGAAAAGCGGCTGACCAGCGCGCGAAGCAGCGTCATGCGTCCGCCTCCATTCTCTCCAGGCGCACCTCGGCGTAGGGGAAACCCGCGCCCAGCGGCGTTCGCCTGTCCTCCGGGCGGGAGCAGACGCGGTAGTGCGCGCCGTCCTTCTCGCGGCGGATGATGTCGTCCAATTTCAGCGGCGTTTCCGGCGCACACAGCAGATACGGTGTCACGCGGATGAACGGTTTTCCGCCGCGCTCGCCCTCTTCGCCCAGCGCATCCGCCAAGGCGGCGTGGAAGGGATGCTCGGTCACATCCTGCTGGAGCTGCCCGCCGTACGGGTCGGGGCAGGAAGCGGATTTCAGCAGCGTAAACGGCTCGAAGTAGTCCGTCAGCATCAGCCCTTCACCTCCGGAAACATCCGCAAATAGGGGCGCAAGCGGCGCTCAAAGACCTTTTCCCACGCACTCGAACTCTGGCTGCGGCTGTACGAGCCGAATTTCTCCGTCAGCAGCGTTTCGTCCGGGTGCTTGTCCGCCCAGTCGCGAATGTCGCGGCACAGGCGCAGGAAATCCGCCGTCGGGGACAGGAGATGGAGCAGTCCGCGCCAGCTCCCATCCGCCGCATCCGGCAGTTTCCCGTTTTCGTCCAGCTGGTGGACGCCATCGAGCGAGCCGGAGCCCTCGATGGCGACCCACGCGCCGGGCGCAAGAGGCGGGTCAAGGTCAATGATGCCGTCCGCAACGGTGAACGTGCCGGTCAAGGTCGACGCAATGAAGTAGTTGCGCATTTGCCGCATCACGTCCTGTACGGTAACGGTCATCAGGGGAATCCTCCTTTCGGATTAAGCCGTAATGGTGTGGATATACACGCCATCGGGCTGCACGACCTTGCAGCCGCACAGGTTCAAGCCCTTCACGCCGTCGCAGAAGCCCTTTTCGGGGCGGTACGCGTCCGTGCGGGCAATCTGGTTGGCGAAGGTGACCGCATCGGGAATCATGGCGATGATTTCGTTTGTCAAATCAGCGCTGACGTAAATGTCAAAGCCTGCCGCGCGCCCGATTGCGCCGTCTGCCAGCCGCGCTTCCGCCGTCGCGGAGCCGTTGACGAACCGCTCGTCCATCAGCAGCTGACCTTCGATGGCGACCGGCACAATCAGCTTGCGCTCAAAGCGCGGGACGTGCTTGAGGTCAAGCGCGTTCTTGATGCTGATGAGCAGCCCGTACAGTCCGCCCTTGTCCGCCGTCGGAATCGCGCCGGACACTTTCGTGCCCGCGCCCTTGCGGATGGTAGCGAGGATGTACTTCTCGGCATCTTCCGCCAGCTGATAGGCGGCGTTGCGCATCGCGCCGTCCATCAGGTCAACGCGCGCCTGTGCCGCGTCCACGTCGCCGATGAGGAAGTTGTAGTACGCGCCGTGGTCGATGGTCAGCACAATATCTGTGCCGCTGAGGGCTTCCGGTTCGGCGAGGTCCTTCGTCGGGTCGTAGGGGCGGACGGTAATGTCCGACAGGTTGGAGATGTGAACGGTGTCGCCCCACTGGCTGATTTCGCCCTCATAATTGCGGGAGCAGAGCGAGCCGAACACCAGCGCCTTATGGAAGTTCTCCTGCAGGCGCGCAGACCAAACCTTGGGGATGAAGCTGGAAATAGCCATATGGTATTAATCTCCTTTCGATAGTACGGAGCAGACACTGCTCCAGTTTCGGTTGATGTCCTCCTGCGACATGCGGCGCACATCCTCCTTTGTCAGCGGCGGCGCGGCGGTCACAGGCGGGGAAACGACGTCGGTCGGCAGGCGCGTCGGCTGTGCGAAGAACGCGCCGTACTGCGCCTTGAGAGGGGTAAGCAGCGCGTCCGGGTCGGTGATTTCGTCGCCGTCAAACGCGCTTTCGTCGGGGTGGAGGGCAAGCAGCAGCAGATCCAGCGCATGAGGATTTGCCCCGGCGCTTTGCAGGGCAGCGCGAAGATTCGCATGGCGCGCCTGCTGGTGCTTTTCCGTCTCCACCTGCTGACGATAGGAATCAAACTGCCCGCCCAGCGCCGACAGTTCCTCGCGGGCGCTGTCACGGGCCTGGCACGCCTCGTCGCGCGCCTGTGTCATTTCGGCAAGCGCCCCCCGGATGCTTTCGAGCTGCGCCGCCTCGCTGCGTGCGGCATCGCGCTCCTGCCGAAGCGCGTCGATGGATTCCGCGTGAGCGGCAATGATGCGTTCCGCCGCATCAGGCGAAATCTGCAATTCCTTCAGCAGACTGCGGGTCAGGGACATGGAAGTACCTCCTTATAAGTTGAAGCGTTTCTGCAAGGGGAATCGTCCGCGTTCCCTTTGCTGCGAGAAAAATCAAGTGGGGGAGTGTCCGCTGCGAAGGGGTCGAGGGGGCGATCGCAGACTTCGTCGGTTTTCATTGCCCCCTCGTCGCCTCTGCAGAAGCGAACCCCCTGCTTGCGGGAAAGACAAGCTATGGTCGGAGGTCAGGCTGCGTGGTCGCGCCCATTTGGCGCGACACTGCATAGATGTTGGGTAGAGCAGCTTGGGGGCGCTCCTGCGGGAGCGCAAAGTTACTGGCAGGGACGCTTCGCTGCCTGCGCCTTTGTTGAGCACGTTGGGCATACTGGTCGCCCACGGAACAGTTGGGGCGTTGCCCCAAACCCCAGCAGGGACGCTGTCCCTGCACCCTGCAAGGGGCAGACGAAAAGGGACGAAGTCCCCCCTTGACCCGTTTTGGGCACCGCGGCTTGAGCGCGTTTCAGCGGCGCTATGGGATAGCAGCGTTAAACCGGGTTCCCCGCGCCCTTCACCAATCCCCCAATCTCCTCATCCGCGATATACGGATTCAAGCGCAGCGCCGTCCGCTGGTCAATATCCTGCCGCATGTTCTGAATATCCGCCACCAGCTCACTCTCATTGGCAATCGCCTGCCGCTTGAAGTGAATCTCCTCCGTCTCCAAGTGCAGCAGCGTCAGCAGCTCCTGCATAAAGTGCCGCACCTGCCACTCGTACCTGTCCGCCTTCAAATTCAAGTTCGCCATTGCCGCGCGAATCGCCACATTCGTCAAGCTCCCGCCCGTCAGCGAAGCCATATCCAGCGCCATGTAGTCGTTGTACAGCGCCCGCTCCAGCAGATTCAGCGCCGCCTGACGCGCGGCATAGGGCACCTCAATCGTGTGCGGCTCGGCGGTTGCACCGCTGCCCGAACCGTCGGAGAGGTTCGCCACCGCTTTGATGCGGCTGATTTCCTCCAGCATTTCGGCAATGTCCTCCGTCGTGCCGCTGAAGTTGTTCAGCACCCAGTAAACGTCGTTGGCGCGGGCGAGGTTGTCCGCAAAGTCGGAGAGAATGTTGTCGTACGCGTCGATTTTCGCCTGAATCGCCGGCGTCAGTTCGCTTTTGCCCTCCTGATTCGCGTAGAGGGGGATGAGCGGCAAGCGCCCGTAGCCTTGACGCTCCACGTCGAGGATATCGCCGAGCGCGTCGCGGCGGAGCGTGCGCACATACGCCGTCTTCTCCCGGACGACATCGACCTGCTTGCCGCTGACGCGCAGGATGGTCACGCCGTCCTGCTCGAACAGGCGCAGGAACATCGGGCGTTTTGCGCCAAGCTGCCAGAACTGCACGCCCAGCATGAGTTCGCCGGTCATTTCGTCCAGCAGGGGGAAGAATCCGCTGCCCGCCGCCCGCGCCATCTCGATGATTTCCAGATGGTCGGCATTCCAGTAGCCGTAGCTGACCCCGTGCAGCAGGGCGCATTCGCCCAAGCGGGAGAGCAGGTGGTCGAAATCCGCGCCGAGACGTTTTTTCGTTTCCTCCGGCAGTGAAACGCCTTCGGAGAGCAGAAACTGGTTCTGCTGCGTGACGAAGCGGAACAGGAAGCTGCTGCCGATGCGGTTGCCGACGACGTCTTCCGTTCCCGCGCGGACATGGCGGCGGCCGTCTGTGCCGCGCGTCTCGATTTTCCGGGCGCGGAGGATGGTCTTGCGTGCAATCGTGGGATTTTCGCCCCGGAAGTAGCTGCTGGCGCTCAGCGCGCGGACAAACTCCGCCGATGCCTTGAACTTCTCGATGGCCTTGCACAGCAGGGCGATTTTGTCCTCCGCGGCGAGGTAGTCTTGGTAGGTGTAGGTGGTAAACATGAAACCTCCTTCATGATGGTAGAAGATGTTGCGCGTTTTGCGGATGTTCCCGTTCTCACAAGCCGCAATCAAACTCCAGTTGCATGGTGGTGCGCTGCGAAGGGGTGTCGGGGGCGATCGCAGACTTCGTCTGTTTTCATTGCCCCCTCGTCGCCTCCGCAGAGGCGAAACCCCTGCTTGCGGGCAAGACCAGCAGGTCGGTCGCGCCCATTTGGCGCGACAATGTGCAAGTGGTGAGTAGAGCGAGTTGGGGGCGCGTCTGAGGACGCGCAAAGTTACTGGCAGGGACGCTTCGCTGCCTGCACCTTTGTTGGCTGCTTCCTTTGAATTGGTCGTCCGCGGAACAGTTGGGGCGTTGCCCCAAACCCCACAAGGGACGCTGTCCCTTGACCCTGCAAGGGGCATTGCCCCTTGACCCGTTTTTTGCGCCCCGGCTTGAGCGCGCTCGCCTTATTGTGCGAATCTGCTGCCTTTATCCAAAATTCGCATTACACATGACGCGCTGTCCGGGGCGTCATCGTGCGCCGCCGTCTCCGAGTAATCCAGTATCTGATCCACATACGCGCGGTCTGTCCCCGCCAAAATTGTCACATTGCCCCACCATTTCCGCAGGTACGTCGCAATTTTGACGTGCTTATTCATCCGCTCGCTGTAGCGCCGCACCAGAAACCCGCGCTGCGCAATCTCCCGCGCCAAATATCCCTTGTCGCCGTTCGTTTCGCAGTAAATCGGCTCACACAGCAATCGCCGCGCCTCCGATAAGGCTTCATCCAGCACAGAATCGACCGGCTTCTGCCAAATCCGCCCGTACAGGTACGCCCGACCGCCGCGGATGCACCCGCACGTCAGCGCCGTGAAGTCCTCGCCGCCGTAGGACGCGTCCAGATGCGCAATGCCGTCGCGCAGCAGCAGCGGATCCTCCGTCTCCGGCGGATGCGCCTCGAACAGCCCGCCGCCGGTCGCAATGTGCCGCAGCTCGTAGTTCGCGGCGAAAAGCGTCGGCGACATGGCGGCGCGCAGCTTGGCAATCGCGTCCTTCGTCAGTAGCCCGGTCTGATAGCAGTCGTACTTTTCCGGCGGCGGCATCAGGCGGAACGCGTCGTCCGGGTGCCACGGCGTGCCTGTGTTCAGGATTCGCCCGCCCGGATTGCGAATGTTTTGCAGTTCCTGATACACGCCGCAGATACGCTTGCGCTCCACGGCGCTGATTCTGTCCTGCAGGTTCACAATGTCGTCGGTGAGGATGATGTCGGCGTGCTTGCCGGTCATCGACCCGCCTGTGCCCAGCCCCAGCAATTGCGGCGCACCGCGGATGGCGGCGTAGCAGTCCGTGTTCACGCTCCACATGTCGCCGCGCAGCACCTGCACAGGGCTGCCGTAGATGCGCCCGGTCAATTCCTGCATGGCGTCCGTCGCCAGCAGCAGCTTCACCTGCCGCAGCACCTCCAGCACGTCGCTGTCCGTCTTGCGCAGGAACAGCAGGTTTTTCCGCGGATACACCACGAGCATCACCGCCATCGCGAAGGATAGGCACGTCGTTTTGTAGCTGCCGCGGTGCGCCAGCAGCGTCATGTCTCCCTGCCCGAAGACCATCTCGCGTATCCAGCGTCCGTGCAGCGTGTCCGTCAGCCGCGTCAGCCCGCATAACCGCGCCGCTTCCGCGGGCTTTTCCATCAGCAGCATCAGCGCGTCGCGTCCATCCTGCGTCAGCGGGGATTGCTCATTCGTTGGGTTTCACCTCTTTTCGGGATTTTCGTTTCTTTCCGCTCAGCGCGGCAATCGCGTCGTCAATCGCCTGTGCGACTTCCGGCGGGCGCCGGGGCGCTTCGTCCTCCTTTCCGGCGAACAGCCCGTGGTATTTCGCCAGCGCATCCGCCGCCTTCATCTGCTCGGCGGTCTTTTCGCCGCGCATCAGCTGCGTGAATGTCTCCAGCACCTCCTCCTTCGTCGCGATATCCGGCGCACGAACCTGCGTCATGGGATGGCTCCTTTCCGGCGGATGATTTTTTGCCGTTCCCCCCTGCCGCCGATAGGGGAGCAGTCAATAGCGAACATATCAGCGCGGGAATGTTTGTTCGCTTAATGACGAAAAGAAGTGTACCACCCTTCGGCGCAAAATGCAAGCAAATTTGATTTCATTTGATTTCGCTTGAATTGATTTGATTTGATTTTAACTCGCCTGATTTGTCAGCGACCGCACATACCCCAGCCGAATCTGGTTCACCCGCGCCCCGGTCAGGTTCATCTCCCGCCCGATGGCTTGATCTGTCAGCCCTTTGACGTAGTACCGCTGGATAATCATGAACGTTCGCGGGTCGCTGATTTCCTCCAAAAGCGCCCGCATCTGCGCATTCATCGCCGTCAGCGTCGATTTTGCCTTCGCCTGCAGCGTCTGCGAAAACATGGCGTCGTGGTCGTCCGCGCTCATCATGTGCGCCGCATCCTGCTTTGCAATCACCAGCTTTCGGTATGAGTCCAGCATTTGCTGTCGTGTCATTCTCCTCACCCTCCTCAGTAAGGCGAACATCAATTCGCCTATGAACTTGTGGGTATCATAACACAACATAAGGTTCATGTCAAGATGCATTTTTACCTTTTTGGACTTGATTTTTTGTGCGCATTGCAGTATAATAAACGTGAGGTGATAATCATGTACGGACAAAACATCCGCCTTTTCCGTAAGCAGAAGGGCATGAACCAGCACGAACTCGGCGCTGCCATGGACGTTTCTGCTGTTTCCGTCAGCAAATGGGAACGCGAACAGACGCAACCCGACATTGAGACGCTGCAGAAGCTCGCTGATTTGTTTGATACGTCGATTGATGAGCTCTGCGGCCGTCCGCCCAAGCCGGAGGACGCGATGGACAACATGAGCGTCATGTGCCGCGCTTTCCGCCAGATGAAGCCGGAGGAGCAGGAGAAGTATCTTGCGGTTGGCAAGGCGCTGTTCGCCAGCGCGTTCGCCCCTGCCGCCCCCGCGCAGGACGACGATGCAGCAGAATAATGGGATGTCCCGCGCCGCGGCAATGGCATATCGTGTGCTGATTCGCCGCGGCGTTTCTGCATTGCCCGTGCATCCGCTGGAAATCCTGTCCGCGTGCCGCAATACGGTCGTCTGGGCGGATGTGACCGCGGCGGAGCGGCTGAAAATCCCGCGCGAGGCGCTTTTGCGGCAGCTTGCGAATGCCGAAGCGATCACGTTCCGGCAGACCATTCAGGGGGAGACGCGCTTCATCGTCGTCTATCGCGAGGGCGGCAACCCGGCGCGCCTGCGGTTCACGCTTGCGCACGAACTGGGACACCGCCTGCTGCACCGCGGGGATGAGCCGAACATGGAGCGCGAGGCGGATTGCTTCGCGAGCCACCTGCTCTGCCCGCGTCCGACGATGGGGCGGCTCTGTGCGCGGGAAAATACCTTTTCGGTGGAGCAGGCAGCAGTGCTTGCGTATGTGTCCGCGTCGGCGCTGCAGCGACTTTCGCGCGTGGAAGAACTGACGGTTTCGCCGGAGATTTTGTCCGCGGCGGATGATTTGCTGGCGGATTGGGCGCAGCGGGTGCCACTCCCGCCCCAAAGACCGGGGCAGCATCGGCTGCAAATCCGAACGAAATTCCTCCCAAAAGCGTGAAAACGCTTCCAAAATGCGAAAATGACGCGATTTTGCGGCAAATAACGTTCGGAAGACCCCAAAAGTCTCAAAAAAACCGCAAAAACCTTCAAAAAACCCCTTGACGGGCGGGCGAAAAAGTAGTATACTGACAAAGCTGGTTGCGCGAGCCGCTGAAAAGCCGCTTGCGAGACCGGCACGAACCTTGAAAACGATACAGAACAATAACAACGCAAACAAGACAGTAATTCCGAATGAGTGAAACTTGGTCGGGGAAACTCGATTAAGGGATAAAGGATTAAACGAAAGAGTTTGATCCTGGCTCAGGACGAACGCTGGCGGCGTGCCTAACACATGCAAGTCGAGCGGAGACAGTGAGTAGCTTGCTATGAGCTGTTTTAGCGGCGGACGGGTGAGTAACGCGTGAGCAACCTTTCCCAGACAGGGGAATAACACACCGAAAGGTGTACTAATACCGCATAAGACCACGGGATCACATGGTTCTGAGGTAAAAGATTTATCGGTTTGGGGTGGGCTCGCGTCCGATTAGGTAGTTGGTGAGGTAACGGCCCACCAAGCCGACGATCGGTAGCCGACCTGAGAGGGTGATCGGCCACATTGGGACTGAGACACGGCCCAAACTCCTACGGGAGGCAGCAGTGGGGAATATTGGGCAATGGAGGAAACTCTGACCCAGCAACGCCGCGTGGAGGAAGAAGGTTTTCGGATCGTAAACTCCTGTCCTTGGAGACGAGTAGAAGACGGTATCCAAGGAGGAAGCCCCGGCTAACTACGTGCCAGCAGCCGCGGTAATACGTAGGGGGCAAGCGTTGTCCGGAATAATTGGGCGTAAAGGGCGCGTAGGCGGCTCGGTAAGTCTGGAGTGAAAGTCCTGCTTTTAAGGTGGGAATTGCTTTGGATACTGTCGGGCTTGAGTGCAGGAGAGGTTAGTGGAATTCCCAGTGTAGCGGTGAAATGCGTAGAGATTGGGAGGAACACCAGTGGCGAAGGCGACTAACTGGACTGTAACTGACGCTGAGGCGCGAAAGTGTGGGGAGCAAACAGGATTAGATACCCTGGTAGTCCACACTGTAAACGATGAATGCTAGGTGTAGGGGGTATCGACCCCTTCTGTGCCGCAGTCAACACAATAAGCATTCCGCCTGGGGAGTACGGCCGCAAGGTTGAAACTCAAAGGAATTGACGGGGGCCCGCACAAGCAGCGGAGCATGTGGTTTAATTCGACGCAACGCGAAGAACCTTACCAGGTCTTGACATCCACTTAAACTTACAGAGATGTAAGGTGTGCTTGCACAAAGTGAGACAGGTGGTGCATGGTTGTCGTCAGCTCGTGTCGTGAGATGTTGGGTTAAGTCCCGCAACGAGCGCAACCCTTA
>ERZ856578.154-NODE-154-length-131742-cov-13.860943_pt1 | contig 131742 bp, 106 predicted proteins | sample MGYA00514384_ERZ856578 | MGnify/ENA primary metagenome ERZ856578 (study PRJEB29103, sample SAMN06111958) | human gut metagenome | biome: human gut; feature: ankylosing spondylitis patient; material: healthy_person | host: Homo sapiens | place: China:Hangzhou... | reverse complement strand
CACCGTAACTACTCTGACATTAAGTCATTTAGCGTCATTTTTCCCGTTTTTCGAGGTTATTCCAGAGATTTTTTGTAACTTTGTCGTTCAATATTTTTTACCCCAACGTTCCGTTGTCGGAACGACAATCGGGCGGGGAAATCCACCCACTGCCGCCCCGGAAAGTTTCGGACATGAAAATAGCCTCCAAAACCCTGATTCAAATTATTGTGGTAGTGATCGTCGTAGGCGCGCTGCTGCACCATAATTATCCCATTGCGGGCCTGTCGGTCGCGTTGGCAGCAATCGGGCTTTACCTGTTGCGCAACCTTCGCACCTGCATCCGCGATATCCGCCGTTTCAAGCAACTTACCCGCACCGCGAAAGTCCGGCTCGTCACGTTCACAGCGCTGCTTTACATCCTGATCCACGCACTGGTTACCGGCACGATCCCCTATTTCCTGTTGTTGATGATGCTCGGAATCGACTATCTTATTTACGATAACCAACCGCCGAAATAACACGAAACAAAAAAATCTTCCCATGCGCCAATGTTTTTCCATCGGTTTGTTTGCGCTACTGGTCCTATCGTTGCCAGGCTGTGGCGGTTTTCGCGACACAAAACCGCAACTGCCAGGCAATCTCGATACGCTTTGCATGCCGGATTACGCGTCGGGATTCGAAATGTACCGCTACGACAGCAGCACGCTGTTACGAATCGTCAATCCGTGGCAGGGAGCTGACAGCGTTTCGCAATGGGTATTCCTCTCGCGCGACGATGAAAAACCCCCGAAAGGTTTCGCCGGAGAAACGATTGACGTTCCGGTACGGCGCATCGTCTGCATGTCGTCCTCGTATGTAGCGTTTCTCGAAGCGCTCGGTGCAGACAGCACGATTTGCGCGATTTCGGGCACCGGCTATATCTGGTCGGACAAAGTGCGCAACCGCATCGCCAGGGGTGAAATCGCCGAAGCGGGATTCGACAACAGCCTGAACTTTGAAAAGCTCGTCGCACTGAAACCCGACGTCGTTTTCCTGTACGGGCTCACCGGTAAAAACGCCGTAACCGACAAATTGCACGAACTCGGGCTCAAAACGGTTTATATCGGCGATTATGTCGAAAACAACCCGCTCGGACGCGCCGAATGGATCACCGTCTTCGGAGAATTTACCGGACGACGCGAATTGGCCAGCACGCTCTTTGACAGCATCAGCAACGAATACAACCGTGCGAAAGCACTCGTCTCGGGCGTCGAAAAACGTCCCGAAGTGATGCTCAATGCACCGTGGCAGGACTCGTGGTTCGTACCGGGCGACCGCAGTTACATGGTGCGCCTACTCGAGGATGCGGGAGGAAATTATGCCTGCCGGGGCGTGGATTCGGACCAAAGCCGTCCGATCAGCACCGAAACGGCTTTCGTCGCCGCTTCACAATCCGATTTCTGGCTTAGTCCGGGTACCGTGACCTCATTGGCGGAACTGAACGCGATGAATCCCCGTTTCGGATCGATTCCGCCCGTCCGCAACGGAAATGTCTACAACAACAACGCCCGCACGACACCCGAGGGCGGCAGCGATTTCTGGGAGTCGGGTTCGGCTTACCCGGACCGTACGCTCAAAGACCTGATCCATATCCTGCATCCGGAGCTGTTACCGGATCGTACCCTCTACTATTTCCGGCATTTGCAATAGTCCCTTGTACAAATCATACCCAAGCTCATTCGCCTGCGCGCTATGAAAATCCGCCCGTCCGTCTGCTTCATCCTGCTCGGCCTGTTGCTCGTGCTGCTTTTCGCAGCCGACCTGCTGCTCGGATCGGTCAGCCTGGCGGCCGGCGAGGTAGTACGCGTCCTCACGGGGCACTCCTCCGATCCGCAAGCAACGACGCTCGTCACCCATTTCCGACTACCCAAAGCCGTCTCAGCTATTGTAGTGGGAGCCGCACTGTCGGCCAGCGGCCTGCAAATGCAGACCCTCTTCCGCAATCCTTTGGCCGGTCCTTACGTACTGGGGATCAGTTCCGGCGCCAGCCTCGGCGTTTCGTTATTCCTGCTCGGGGCACCGCTGCTGGGGATTTCGTTCGCCTCAGAGGCCCTGCGCAACGTAGGGATCGTTGGATCGGCCTGGATAGGGGGAGCGTTGATCCTGCTCGTCATCATGGCCGTATCGGCACGCCTCAAGGACATCATGGCGATCCTGATCCTCGGCATGATGTTCGGCAGCGCCGCATCGGCCGTCGTTCAGATCCTGCAATATTTAAGTACCGATTCCGCTCTAAAATCGTTCGTGATCTGGACTATGGGAAGCCTCGGCGGCGTTTCGCTCGCACAACTGGGCCTGATGAGCGGCATCGTGCTGGCTGGACTCATACTCTCCGTCTACCTGATCAAACCGTTGAACCTGCTGTTGCTGGGAGAAAACTATGCCCGCACCATGGGACTGAACGTACGTATCACACGCCTGTTGCTGTTCGTCAGTACGACGTTGCTGGCCGGAACAGTCACCGCATTTTGCGGTCCGATCGGTTTTATCGGCATTGCCGTGCCCCATGTCGCACGGATGCTGACCGGAAACGCCGACCACCGCATCCTGATGCCCGCCTCGATCCTATTGGGCAGCGTCACGATGCTGCTGTGCGACATTATCGCGCAACTTCCCGGCCGCGAAATGGTCCTGCCGGTCAACACGGTCACCGCCCTTTTGGGTATCCCGATCGTCGTGCTGGTGATTGTCCGCAACCGTAAAATCTTCTAACCCGAAAGCGATGTCCGAAGCCGAAAACGATACTATCCGCCTGCAGGGACTTGCGTTGGGCTATCCGGGCCGTACGCTGTTCGAAAATGTCGACCTCTCTTTCGGCCGCGGCGAACTGACTGCACTGATCGGCCGCAACGGTACGGGCAAAAGCACGCTGCTGCGCACGATTATGGGACTGCTACGTCCTTTGCGGGGCAGTATCCTGATCGGGCAGAAATCGGTGCACGAGCTTCCGCAGCGAATGATTGCCGCACAGATCAGTTTTGTATCGACCGACGACGTGCGCATGGGGCACCTGAAAGTTTACGATGTCGTGGGTCTGGGCCGTGCGCCCTATACCAACTGGATCGGACGGCTGACGGATGCCGACCGCGCGGCAGTGGAAGAGTCCCTGCGGCTGGTGGGAATGGAAGCGTTCGGCGACAAGGGTATCGACACCCTCAGCGACGGTGAGCGGCAGCGGGTCATGATCGCCCGTTCGCTGGCCCAGGATACGCCGATGATCCTGCTCGACGAACCGACGGCGTTTCTCGATCTGCCGAACAAATACGAGATCGGGCTCCTGCTTCGCTCGCTCGCACACAATCACGGCAAAACGATCCTTTTTTCGACGCACGACCTGAACATCACACTCGACCTTTGCGACCGTATCGTAATGATCGACCGCGGCAAATTCCTGCACGGCACGCCGGACGAAATGATCGCCAACGGCAGTATCGGACATCTTTTCGACGGCACGTCGATCCGCTTCGACAGGGAAAAAGGTGCAGTCAGCCTCACACCGGAGAAAAAGCCGGCATTCGGCCAGCATGCTGTAAAATATTGATTATAAATGCTATCTTGAGAATTTTATTCTTCTGCAACCCTAGCATTTAAGTTTTTTCGTCCGGCAATAACAGTCTGTATTTCCCGAAACGGAAGGTTTTTTTGATAAAAAATTTGCAGGGAATTTCTTTTTAATTACCTTTGCACCGCTGATTTAGTCATCGGACGCCAGCTTTGGCCCATTCGTCTATCGGTTAGGACGCAAGATTTTCATTCTTGAAAGAGGAGTTCGATTCTCCTATGGGCTACCAGTAAAGCATTAAAAAGCAAAAATCTACAACAATGGCAAACCATCAGTCTTCGAAGAAAAGAATGCGCCAGACCGAGGTGAAAAACACCCGGAACAAGTATTACCATAAAACCGCCCGTAATGCGATGAAGGCATTGCGCAACACCTCTGAGAAAGAGGCAGCGCTCGTACTGCTCCCGAAGGTGACTGCCATGCTGGACAAATTGGCCAAGAATAACGTGATCCACAAGAACAAGGCCGCCAACCTCAAGAGCAGTATCCAACTGCACGTAAACGCGCTCTAGTCCGGGTCGGTCCGAACCAACTATACGGAAGCCGTCCGCAAGGTCGGCTTCTTTGTTATGCCCATGTCAACGCATGGGTTTTGGCATTATTGACCGGTGTCACGAACTTTTCCCGAGACCATTTCTCCAGACCGCCCGTCCGCGACATTTCGTCGCTTTTCCGGCCATTTCGTCACGAAAACCTCTTCCTTTTCTGCCCAAATTTCATAACTTGACGTTAACTGTCAGGCAGTTATGCCATATTTTCATGATTACCCCTTGTGGCAGCAATTTTGCTGCTGTTCCAGCAAACACAACCAAACGAATAAAGGATAATCAATAAAAATATGACGATTAACAATTTAACCATTCAGGCGCAAGAGGCATTGCAGAATGCGATGTCCCTTGCCACGAGCCACGGCCAGCAAGCCGTAGAGCCATTGCACATCCTGGACGCCATCGTCACCGAAGACGACAGCGTAGGCGTGTACCTGCTGCAAAAACTGGGAGTAAACATCAATGCATTGCGCTCGGTGCTGAAACAGGAACTGGACCGTCTTCCCAAAGTATCGGGCGGCGACCCCTATTTTTCGCGTGAAAGCTCCGAAGCCATCCAGAAAGCAGGTGATTTTACACGGGAGTTCAACGACAAATACGCATCGGTCGAACACCTGTTGCTGGGTATTCTTTCCGAAAAAGGCACTGCCGGAAGGCTACTGAAAGATGCCGGCGTAAAGGAAAAGGAGATGATCGCAGCGATTAAGGAGTTGCGCAAAGGTTCTACGATCGATTCGCAGACTAACGAACAAACTTTCGACGCGCTGGGCAAATATGCGATCAACCTGAACGAACAGGCCCGCAAAGGCAAACTCGATCCGGTGATCGGCCGTGACGAAGAGATCCGCCGGGTTTTGCAAATTCTTTCGCGGCGGACCAAGAACAACCCGATTCTGGTAGGTGAGCCGGGCGTGGGTAAAACCGCGATCGCCGAAGGTATCGCACACCGGATCATCGACGGCGACGTGCCCGACAACCTGCGCAGCAAACAGATTTTCTCGCTAGACATGGGCGCGCTGATCGCAGGCGCCAAATACAAAGGCGAATTCGAGGAACGACTCAAAGCGGTCGTAAAAGAGGTGATCTCTTCCGAAGGCGAGATCCTGCTCTTCATCGATGAAATCCATACGCTGGTGGGCGCCGGTAAAAGCGACGGCGCAATGGACGCCGCCAACATCCTTAAACCGGCACTGGCAAGGGGTGAGCTGCGGGCTATCGGCGCCACGACACTGGACGAGTTCCAGAAATATTTCGAGACGGACAAAGCGCTCGAACGCCGTTTCCAAAAGGTGATGGTCGACGAACCGTCCGTTGCAGACGCCGTATCGATCCTCCGGGGTCTGAAAGAGCGTTACGAGAGCCATCACAAAGTACGGATCAAAGACGAGGCGATCATCGCTTCGGTCGAGTTGTCGCACCGCTACATCACGTCGCGGTTCCTGCCCGACAAAGCGATCGACCTGGTCGATGAAGCAGCCGCCAAGTTACGCCTCGAAATGAATTCGGTGCCCGAAGAGATCGACGAACTGGACCGCAAAGTGCGCCAGATGGAGATTGAACGCGAGGCAATCCGCCGCGAGAACGACAAAGGGCGGATCGAAGAGTTGACCAAGGAGATCGACGACCTGAACGGTCAGCGTACAGCCCTGCGCGCCAAATGGCAGAGCGAACGCGACCTGCTCGAAAAAGTACAGAAAAACAAGCAGTTGATCGACGATTACAAATTGGAAGCCGCAGCGGCCGAACGCAGCGGCGACTACGGGAAAGTGGCCGAAATCCGTTACGGAAAGATTCAGGAAGCCGAGAACGAGATCAAGACGTTGCAGGCGGAGATCGAAAAGAACCACGCCGCCGGAGCGATGATCAAGGAAGAGATCGATGCCGAAGACATCGCGGAGGTGGTAGCCCGCTGGACCGGCATCCCGGTGAGCCGGATGCTGCAAAGCGAACGCGAGAAACTGCTGCAGATGGAAAGCGTATTGCACGAGCGGGTGATCGGACAGGACAAAGCCATCGAGGCTATCGCCAACGCCGTACGGCGCAGCCGTGCCGGATTGCAGGACGCGCGCCGTCCGATCGGCTCGTTCATCTTCCTGGGAACGACCGGCGTCGGGAAAACCGAACTGGCCAAGGCACTGGCCGAATACCTGTTCAACGACGATACGATGATGACGCGTATCGATATGAGCGAGTATCAGGAGCGCCACAGCGTATCACGGCTAATCGGAGCGCCTCCGGGATATGTCGGTTACGACGAAGGAGGCCAGCTCACCGAAGCGGTGCGGCGCAAACCTTATTCGGTCGTGCTGCTCGACGAGATCGAGAAAGCCCACCCGGATGTATTCAACATCCTGCTCCAGGTGCTCGACGACGGCCGTCTGACCGATAACAAAGGACGTACGGTTGATTTCCGCAACACGATCATCATCATGACCTCGAACATCGGTTCGCCGATCATCGTTGAGAACTTTTCGAAGTATCACAACGAAACGCCGCCCGACGACGTGATCGAAAAGACACGCGACGAGGTGTTCGACCTGATGAAACAGACGATACGGCCCGAGTTCCTGAACCGGATCGACGAAATCGTAATGTTCACCCCGCTCACGAAGGACGATGTCCGGCAGATCGTCGTGCTGCAGCTCGCCCAGATCAACAGGATGCTCGGCGAGAACGGAATGCGGCTGGAGACCACCGACAAGGCGATCGACTGGCTGGCCGACAAAGGTTACGACCCGCTGTTCGGAGCGCGGCCCATCAAGCGTACATTGCAAAAGTACCTGGTCAACGAACTCTCGAAAGAGATTCTGCAAGGCACGGTAACCCGTGACACGGTGATCCATGTCGATGCGAACAAAGACGGCCTCGTTTTTAAGAATTAAGAGACTGACATTCGTTTGCACAAAGATTCTCCATGCCTGCTCTAAAGCAGGATCAGAGAACTGCCAACGGAAATTTCGTTGGCCAGAGATTTTCAAATGATGATAAAGAGCAGGCCCTCGCCTCGGGCCTGCTCTTTATCATTTAAGGACAGTTGCTAAATGCTATCGTTGCACACCTTCTGACATATTATATCCTGCTGACAGTTTTTCGATCCCCTTTGTAATAAGAAAACCGAGCCTCGTTATACAAACAATCTGCGACACCCTTGGGTTTTCGCATAAAAAGAGGCATCTTTGTGCCTCATCTGCCTCAACGCTTAAAACTTCCCGCCTAAATGGAATGGTTGCTTAATTTGGGCTATTTCGGCCTTTTCCTCGGCTCTTTCGTAGCCGCTACGGTCGTGCCGTTCAGTTCGGACGTACAACTGGTGGCTATGCTCGCGGCCGGGGGAAACGTTTGGTTCTGCGTCGCAGTCGCCACATTGGGCAACTGGCTCGGCGGACTGACCTCCTATTGGCTCGGATGGCTCGGCAAATGGGAGTGGATCGAAAAATACATGCGGGTCAGGCACGAAACGCTTATCAAGCACAAAAGCAAAGTAGACCGGTACGGGGCATGGCTCGCCCTGCTGACCTGGCTTCCCTTTATCGGCGATATCTTTGCCATCGCGCTCGGCTTTTACCGGGTCGATTTTCGCAAGTCGGCGCTGTTGATGTTGATCGGCAAAGGTGCCCGCTTCGTGATGTGGGCACTGCTCTTCCTTTGGGGCAAAGCGCACATCTTTTGACATCAACCGTTCCTGCCCTTTCTTTTGAACCCGTGCATGCACCGCAAAGGATCGTCCTGGGATAAAACTTCCGCCCGTATATTAACCGTTCACTGAATCAAAACCGAGGTTGAATACCATTTGCCGACCACCGGTTAATCCAGTACCATTCTGCGGCATGAGGTCCCTTTCGGCATTTTTGAAAGGACTCAAAATCCCTACAAATCCCCTCGTTTTACGGATCCAAAACCGCAAACGAAAGGGGCATCGCTATACGGATGCCCCTTCCGGCGAAACATATATTGAGGTATTATGAAAAGGCTCTAAACCTTTTTGTGGGTGCGGAGTCGGATCAACCGCACTTCGAATGGCCGCAGCTCATGCAGACCGGACAGTTATTCTGGTAAACCAGCGTCTCCTGGCCGCAGTTCGGGCACTTCTCCTTCGCTTTGGTTCCGTCGGGAATATACTGTTTGAGCGCACGGGCCACACCGTTTTTCCAGGTATTGATACTCTCGGTGTTCAGGTGCAGCGACTCGATCAGCGTCACCACGTCCAGAATCGGCATTCCGTTGCGCAGCACGCCCGAAATCAGCTTTGCATAGTTCCAGAATTCCTCGTCGAACAGGCGGGAAATACCGCCGATGGTATTCGTATAGCCATACTTGTCGGTGTACTGGAAATCGTAACGCTTGTTGCCGTCGGCATCCTTGACCTTCAGGATAACTCCCTTGGTCACCTTTTTCGGAATGAACATCGCGTCCTCTTCGAGCTTACCGGTAAAAATCTCGTACGGACGATCGTTGTAGATTCCCACAAAGGCGATCCAGTTCTCTTCGCCGTTCTTGAACCGCACGATATCGGCGGTCAGTTCCACCGGACGTTTCAAAGGCGGCTTGTATTCCCCGCTGTTATCCTTACCGTCTTTTTTCTTCTCGACCAGCACTCCGGCACGCGACCCGTCCCGGTATACGGTAACGCCCTTGCAACCGGACTCCCAGGCGGTCTGATACACCTGGCTCACCAGCTCTTCGGTCACGCTGTTGGGCAGGTTTACGGTCACCGAGATCGAGTGGTCGACCCATTTCTGGATCGCGCCCTGCATTTTCACCTTGCTCACCCAGTCGATATCGTTGGCCGTAGCTTTGTGATAAGGTGATTTGGCCACCAATGCATCGAGTTCCTCCTGCGGCATATTCTTCACCTTCGCCACGTCATAACCGTTGGCTTCGAGCCAAACCAAGAATTTATGGTGGAAAACGTTGTATTCTTCCCAGGAATCACCCACCTCGTCGACAAAAGTAACCTTCACATCCTTGTCGCTCGGGTTTACCTTGCGACGGCGCATATAGACGGGGCGGAACACCGGTTCGATACCCGAAGTGGTCTGCGACATCAGGCTCGTCGTTCCGGTCGGAGCGATGGTCAGCATCGCGATATTGCGGCGCCCGCTTTTGACCATTTCCTCATACAGTGCCGGGTCGGCCTCTTTGATTCGCCCGATCATCGGGTTGTTTTTTTCGCGCCCGGCATCGAAAATCGGGAATGCACCGCGCTCCTTGGCCAACTGTACCGATGCCCGGTAAGCCTCTACGGCAAGGGTTTTCTGCACCTCGACGGCAAAATCGATCGCCTCGTCCGAACCGTACTGCAACCCCAGCGCAGCCAGCATATCGCCCTCGGCAGTAATTCCGAGGCCTGTACGTCGCCCCTGTTGTGCTTTCGTGCGGATTTTCTCCCACAAGCTCACCTCGACGCTGCGAATATCCTCGTCTTCGGGGTCTTTCGAAATCTTCGCCAAAATCTGGTTCACCTTTTCGAGCTCCAGGTCAATGATGTCGTCCATCATCCGCATTGCCTGTGCGATATGTTTCTTGAAACGGTCGAAGTTGAACTTCGCATTTTTCGTAAACGGCTCGTCCACATAACCGTACAGGTTGATCGCCATCAGGCGGCAACTGTCGTAAGGACAAAGCGGAATCTCGCCGCAGGGGTTCGTAGAAACGGTCCGGAACCCAAGGTCGGCATAGCAGTCGGGCACCGACTCGCGCAGGATCGTATCCCAAAACAGCACGCCGGGCTCCGCCGACTTCCATGCATTGTGGATAATCTTGTTCCAAAGAGACCGGGCATCGATATCCTTTTCGTACATCGGCTGATCGGAGTCGATCGGAAACTGCTGGTGGTATTTTTTACCCTCTTTGGCCGCACGCATAAACTCATCGTCCATCTTGATCGAGACGTTCGCGCCGGTCACTTTTCCGGTCTCGACTTTCGCATCGATGAAGTTCTCGGCATCGGGATGCTTGATCGAAAGCGACAGCATCAGCGCGCCGCGCCGCCCATCCTGCGCCACCTCGCGGGTCGAATTCGAATAGCGTTCCATAAAGGGCACGATACCGGTCGAGGTGAGGGCACTGTTGAGCACAGGACTCCCCGTAGGCCGAATATGCGAAAGGTCGTGTCCTACGCCCCCGCGCCGCTTCATCAACTGCACCTGCTCTTCGTCGATGCGGATGATACCGCCGTACGAGTCGGCCGGATTCTTGTGGCCGATCACAAAACAGTTCGACAGCGAAGCGATCTGCAGATTATTGCCGATACCGGTCATCGGGCCGCCCTGCGGAATCACGTACTTGAAATCTTTCAGCAGGTGGTAAACCTCGGAAGCATCCATCGGGTTGGGATATTTTCCCTCAACCCGCGCGATCTCGTTGGCAATTCGCCAGTGCATCTGCTCGGGCGATTTTTCATAAATTTTTCCGAACGAGTCTTTCAGCGCATACTTGCTCACCCACACGGTAGCGGCAAGGTCATCTCCGCCAAAATACTCCTTGGCGCCTTCGACGGCTTCCGCATAAGGGTACTCTTTGAGCCCGGCGGCGGGATTCGTTTCTTTTTCGTTGGACATAACTATAATTATATTATCATTCTGTCGGGGGAACCAATGGCAATTTCAACCAAGCCAGGCAAATACCGCGCCCCATATGGCCGAAATTCTCGCCCGGAGCACCGTCGTACAACATCGCCAGCCGGTCTCCGACCCGGATCACCGACGGCATGCCGATGGCGCCTTTCACCTCTTTTGCATTGTCGCGGTCGATCACGACCGCCTTATTTTCTTTGTTCCAGTTATCCAAATCTTTGGTCCAGTACACCCAGACCGCATCGGTGTATTCGCCATGCGCAGGATCGATCCCGATGTGGTTGGTGAACAGGAACCAAGTTCCATTGCTTTTTTCATAGTACAGCGACGTGTTTTCACACTGCTCGTCGGACGGAAAGATCGGCTGCGGATCGACTCTCCACGAACCGTTCAGGTCTTTCGTCCGCGCGATACCCACCGTACGGCCCAACTTGCCGGGAGCGGTAAAGGCCGCCGCCCCGAAAAACATCCTGAACTCGCCGTCCTGCTCCACCACATCGCCCGGACTGGCCGTATCGCTGTAATAGGTCCCCGCCTCATTGCTGAACGGGATGATATCATAGCGCTTCCTCCACGGGCCTGCCGGATGGTCGGCCTCGGCTTTCAGCGTTACATAAGGCGTCGACGGAATCCTGTCGGGTACCGGGGTGCAAAACTGCGTCCCCACATAAAACATGTGCCATTTATTCCCGTCCTGCACCAGCCAGGGCGAAGAGGCCGACCGGGAATCGGGCTGCCCTTCGGTGCCCAACGTCAGTTGCAGTCCGTGTTTTTCCCAATGGCGCAGGTCTTTGCTGGTCGCCAGGCAGGAGAGCCATCCCGTTTTACCGGCTCCGTCGTAGTGCAGGTAATAGGTTCCGTCATACTCGACGACCACCGCTTCGCGGGCTCCGTATGTATCGCAACTGTCAGGTCCCGTCGCACAGGGCATTACCAACCCTTCGTCCTCGATCTCCATGCGCAGCACGGCTTGCGACCGGCCGTCCATATAACGCGATGCGACCCGGGAGTTTTCCTGAGCAGACAAGTGCCCCGCCCACAAAAGCAGGCACCCTATGAAAATCTTTCTCATCGTCTCATTTTTCGGGTTACATCGTCCGGGAACAACCTGCCGGGAAACCAAATTATCGGTAGACGGACAAGCCTTACAAGATTACGAACTGTACCAAAATTGTAAAAGAACCTTCGCTTAATCTTATCAATAACTTATCAACACACCCACCTGAAAATAATGCATAAACCCTTATTCCACAAGGGTTACAGAAACTTTTTCGATTTTCCCCCCGAGTGGCGGAGCCATTTTCGATACCTTCACGCTTACCTTCCCGGCCTGCGGGAAACGGAGATGAATCGCATCGGCAATCCGCAGGGCTACATGCTCGAGAATATGTGAGGGAATATCCATCTGCTCGCGCACCGTTTCAAACACATTCAGGTAATTGATCGTATCGGCCACATTATCGCTTGCCGCCGCTTTCGACAGGTCGGCTTCGATTTTCACATCGACCAGAAAGCGGTTTCCCACTACCTGCTCCAACGGATAACAACCGTGGCAGGCATGAAATTCCATATTTTCTAACTCAATGATAATTAAAGACATAATCAATCTATAAACGAATGCAGTACAAAGAAAGAGAATCTTCCCCTGAAAAGCGAGCGGCTCCCGGCTAAGTTATCCACATTTTATTATTACCCGGAAAAGGGAAACTATCAGCCTGCTGATATTCAGCCTTTCGCAGCAACAAAGGCCGGTATTGAACCGGCCCTTCACACTTCATTAACTGCCATTGACTGACAATCAATAACTTGCAATTCACAACAGTACATGCGGCTGCTTGGGCCGTGCACAGCAGGCGGTGAGGATTTTTGCAAACGGGGTATCGAACGAACGGGCCGTCCGGCGGCAACTCTTCACACAAGCGCAGCAGCGGATGCAACGCGAAGCATCCGTATGCAATTCGTTCCCGGCTGCTATCGCGCCGGTCGGGCAAACTATGGCGCAAACACCACATCCGTTACACTGTCCCGGATCGGTTACCGGTGCAACCGGCATCGGTTTCTTCGAAACTTTCAGTCCCAGTCCGTACCAGACAAACCGCAATTTATCCAACCACGAAAGCTCCGGACGCGGAATCCGGGCCACCTCGAGCCGCACGAAACGGCCCGGCTCGTACCCGGCCAGCTTATCGCGCACTTTCTCTCCGAATCTCCGGGCCAGCTGCAAATCGGCGACATCGGGCCGTCCGGCGGCAACCGGAGTCTGCGGTGTGCTGTACGAATGCTCGCCGACGAATGTCCCCGCCGCGACCGTCACGAAACCGCGTTCGGTCATGAACCGGTCCAAATCATCCAATGCATGCTCATAATCGCGGTTCCCATAGACCGCCAGCAGCACGACAGGCGTTCCGTCCCCGTGAAGTCCCTGCAACCGTTCGAGCGCAAGCGGAGCGACACTTCCCCGGTAAACGGGTACGGCAACGACCGCCACGGAAGAAGAGGGCAGAATCGCATCATCCGCCGGCGTATGGGTCAGGTCGTTCTCTACCAGCCGGGCAGCCTGTAATCCGGCTGCGACCGCTTCTCCCACCCGTTTCGAGGTATGGGTGGGGGAGAAATAATAGAGTTGTGCTTCGGAAACATTCATGGCAGTAGTATTTGTAATATTAAGAGCGCCCCATGGGCTGTCTGAAACCGTTCCTTTGTCCCGGACCCGACCGGGCAGGGGTTTATTCGTTTTTCCGTTCCGGCCGTACCGCCGGCAACTCCTGCCGGGAAGAGAGGGCCCGGTCCTGCACCTGGTCGATCGCCGCAAAATACCGGATCACCTCGGCGGCGCGACGCGCACCGATCACTTCAGCCAATTCGTCGGCAGAGGCTTTGCGGATACGCGAAATCGTACGGAACTTCTGCAACAGTTTCTCGACCGACCGGGCACCCAGCGTCGGAATCTGCTCCAATTCGCTTTTAATAAAGGCGAGCGACCGCTTCTGCCGGTGGAACGTGATGCCGAAACGGTGCGCTTCGTCGCGGATGTGCATCAGCACTTTAAGCGCCTCGCTGTTGCGGTCGATGTAATAAGGCATCGGATCGTGCGGAAAGTAGACCTCTTCGATCCGCTTGGCCAGCCCGACGATCGCAATCTTCTGCTCCAACCCCAATCGCTTCAGCGTTTCATAAGCAAACCGCAACTGTCCTTTTCCCCCGTCCACGACGATCAGTTGCGGCAGTTCGGCTCCCTCTTCCAGCAGGCGGCTGTAACGCCGCGTCACCACCTCTTCCATCGACGCGAAATCGTTGGCCCCGACCACCGTTTTGATGTTGAAATGACGGTATTCTTTACGCGAGGGTTTACCGTCGCGGAATACGACGCATGAAGCGACAGGGTTGGTCCCCTGCAGGTTCGAGTTATCGAAACACTCGATATGGTGCGGCGGTTCGTTCAGGTGCAGCTCTTTTTGGAGCGCAGCCATAACCCGCGTAACATGCCGCGCCGGGTCCTTGATCTCGATCTGCTTGAGCTTTTCGAGGCGGTAAAGGCGGCAGTTGCGCTCCGAAAGTTCGAGCAAACGAAGCTTATCGCCACGCTGCGGCACACTGAACGCAGTTCCCTCGAACAACTCTTCAGCAGGCAGGAACGGCACCAGCACCTCGCGTTGCAAATGTCCCTGCAACCGGTCGCGGATACTGCCTACCGCATAAGAGAGCACGTCGCGCGGCTCGTCTTCGAGACCCGGTTTCAGTTCCACCGTAAACGAGTTGACCACGGCTCCCTGAACAATGCGCATGAAGTTACAGAAAGCCACTCCGTCGTCGATAATCAGCGAGAAGACATCCATGCTGCCGAGCGTGTTGCTGACGACCACCGATTTGCTTTGGTAACCCGCAAGCAGGTCCAAACGCTTTTTGTACCGTCCGGCATCCTCGAAACGCATCTCGGCGGCGGCCTCGTTCATCAGCCGTTGCAGGTAATCGCGCGTCGCCCGGGTATCCCCTTTGAGCAGCGAAGCGACCATTCCGATACTCTCGCGGTACTCTTCCTCGCTCTGCCGGCCGACGCAGGGACCTTTGCAGTTCCCGATATGGTATTCGAGACAGACGCTGTACCTCCCTTTGGCAATCGCTTCCGGAGAGAGATTCAGCGAGCAGGTACGCAACTGATAGATCCCGCGCAGGATTTCCAGAATCTCTTTCTGGATATAGACCGAAGCATAAGGACCGAAATACTGGGAACCGTCGCGCAGGAAACGCCGGGTCGACAGCACCCTCGGGAACGGTTCGTTGCGGATGACGATCCAGGGATAGGTTTTGTCGTCTTTGAGCAGGATGTTGTAGCGGGGTTGGATGCTCTTGATCATGTTGTTCTCCAGCAACAACGCTTCGCTCTCCGTAGCGACCACCGTATGCCGCAGGTCGGCGATCTTGCCGACCATCACACGCACTTTCGGGCTGTGGTCGGCCCGCGCAAGGAAATAAGACGACACGCGGCGCTTGAGGTTCTTGGCCTTCCCCACATAAATCACCTTGCCGTCATCGCCGAGAAACTGGTAAACCCCGGGCGAATCGGGCAACAGGGCCACTTTTTCCTTCAATTGCTGTATGCGCTGCGATGTAACCATTTTATTAAATACCCGTTTCAGCGAATAAATGTACCAAAAATTATCGTATTTTTGTTTTACCTACATACATCTGCTAACGCCGCATTTATGAAATTAGTCTCTCCCGAAGAGCTCCGTTTCGGCCATAAAGGCCTACTGGCTAACCTCCAGGCAGCACTGATTATGCGTTTGGCACGTCTTCATGGCATCAATCGGTTGTACAGCGATTCGCTTACCCGGGCAACGGCTGTCACAGCAGAACCCACAAATGAACCGGCGGGCAACCGGGACTCGAAAATACCCGGCAACGCTTTCGCAGCCGCAGCACTCGACGTCCTGCGCATCCGTTACGAAGCCGATCCGGGCGAACGACAGCACATCCCCGCCGGCGGGGGAGCCATCCTGATCGCCAACCATCCGACCGGAGCGCTCGACGGCATCCTGCTGATCGACCTGCTGACGCGTATCCGCCCCGACATCAAATTCATGGGTAATTTCCTACTGAACCGAATCGAGACGTTAAAGCACTATTTCATCAATGTCGACCCGTTCGACCGCAAACAGCGGAACAATACCGGCGGAATGCGGCAGGCGCTGGCCCACCTGCAAAACGGAGGATTGCTGGTCATCTTCCCCGCCGGGGAAGTTTCCACATGGCAACACGGATTGCACGGGTGCAAGGACAAACCGTGGCCGCCTTCGATCCTTAGATTTATCCGCAAAGCGGCCGTGCCGGTCATCCCGCTCTACATCCATGCCCGCAACAGCAGGCTTTTCCATCTCGCCGGCAAAATACATCCATTGTTGCGTACGGCTCTGCTGCCCAACGAACTGCTGAACAAACACGACCGGACGATCCGGCTGCGGATCGGTTCGCCGATCGTTTCCCACAAAACAAACGAACTTTCGCCCGAAGCATACGGTCGTTTCCTGCGGGCGAACGTCGAATACATGAAACCTTTGTACCACCGTCCGCGACGGGCTACACGGCGGGCGGCGCGCCGTCCGGCCGAAGCGGTGGCCCCGGGAATCGACCGGGCGCTGCTGCGTGACGATTTGCAAGCCATCCGGAATACGGACCTGCTCTTCTGCTACGGGGAGTACGAAGTCTATTTTGCATCGCCGGAACATATCCCGCACCTGATGCACGAGATCGGCCGGTTGCGCGAGATAACCTTCCGCGAAATCGGCGAGGGTACGAAAAACGACATCGACACAGACCTTTACGACCGCTACTACCGCCAGCTTTTCATCTGGGACGATGCGGCGGGACAGCTCGTCGGCGCCTATCGCCTGGGATTGGGCGACCAAATCATGGAGCAATACGGCATCAAGGGCTTCTACACCTATTCGTTGTTTCGCATGACCGCCGACATGGAACCGATCCTGCGCCAGACCATCGAACTGGGCCGTTCGTTCATCGTGAACGAGTACCAACGCAAACCGGTATCGCTGATGCTGCTGTGGAAAGGCATCCTCAACGTACTGCTGCGCCACGACGAATTCCGTTACCTGATGGGGCCTGTCACCATTTCGGGCGAATTTCAAAATAGCTCGAAACTGCTGATCGCCGCCTACCTGCACAATCGACATCTCGACCGCGAAAATGCGCGACACATCCATCCCCGGACAGGTATCGCCGTGCCGGCACGGATCGACGGGACGCTGATCGAAGGAATCGATTCGATCGAACTGATCAACAAGATCGTATGCGATATCGAACAGAACCGTTTCACGATCCCGATCCTGATCCGAAAATACCTGCAGGTAGGGGCGCGCGTACTCGGATTCAATACCGACCATGCTTTCTGCGACGGACTCGACGCGCTGATCCTGGTGGATCTGGCTCAAGTACCCGAAAAGACCATTCTGATGTTATCCAAAGAGATGACCGATATCGACGTGATCGGCCGGTTCAGCCGGTACCGGCCGACGATACCGGAATCTTCCCCTCCTGCCGAGCCTACGATTCCTGCATAATTTTCCGGCCGCTTTAGAAAAATTCAAATTCGACCACGGGACAGCCGAATATCGAATTATGCCGGATAAGCGATCTGCCCCTAACATTAGGCTCGCCTATTGATGATCCGGTTCCGGATGAAAAGCTCCCCACTCATAGTGCGGAACCTCCACGTCCAACAAGGTCAGTACCCGTTCGACGATAGTGCCGCATAAGTCTTCGATATTCCGCGGGTGGGGATAAAACGACGGTGCTGCGGGGCAAATTACCGCTCCGCATTCGGAAAGCGTCGTCAAATTACGCAAGTGGATCGTACCCAGCGGAGCTTCGCGCGGGACAAGTATCAACCGGCGGCGTTCTTTGAGCATTACATCTGCGGCGCGGCTGGCCAGATCGTTCGAAACACCCGCCGCAATACGTCCGGCCATGCCCATCGAACAGGGAATCACCACCATCGCATCGAAAGATGACGATCCGGAAGCCGGAGCACCGAACAGGTCGTCGTTGTCATAGCGGGTAAACCGCGGATCGTCCATCCAGGCCGGATCATCCTCGTAAGCGCTTACGGCAAGACCGTTACGGGTCACGATCAGAGCGATCCGCCCGACACCGTTCGCTTCGGCCAGCCTGCGGCAAAGCAACCGGGCATAAAGCGACCCGCTCGCTCCGGTAACCGCTACGATGATATTGCGTTTTTTCTCCATATTTCCTGATTGAATACTGCTTTCCGGTTCCGTCCGCCGACCGCATTGGAAATATGGCCGAGCGTACCAAACCGGCCCGTTCAAAAATTTCAGAGTTCCAGAATTCAAGAACCGGACCGATCAGACTTTACAAAGCACTGCAATCCCTTATCACAGCTCTATTCCGACACATTTCAACCCCTTGTCCTGCAAAAATTCGAGCGTCCGGGGCAACGCATAGGACATATTGCGGTAACTTTTCAGCGAATCGTGGAAAACAACGATCGAACCGCCCTTAACATGTTTGGTCACGTTGCGCAGGCAAAGACGCGGCGATATCCGGCGGTTATAGTCCTGAGAAAGCACGTCCCACATGATCAGGTTATAGTGTTCGCTGAGACGCCGTGCCTGGGTGGGAGTAATCTGACCGTAGGGGGGGCGGAACAGGTCGGTGTGCAACAGGTTGTTCGCAAACTCTACATCCTCCAGGTAGCCTTCCAGACTCATGCGCCAGCCTTTCTGGTGGCTGTAAGTGTGGTTGCCGATCCGGTGCCCTTCCGCGACGATCCGCTGGAACAATTCGGGGTGCATTTCGGCATTTTTCCCGAGACAGAAAAAAGTCGCTTTTGCCCCGTATTTCGCCAATTGCTCGAGAATCATCTCGGTGACACCCGGTGTGGGACCGTCGTCGAAAGTAAGGTATACCTCCTCCGACGGGGGCATCTCCCACACCAGCGACGGGAAAATCCTGCGGACGAATTTCGGCGGTTTAATATACATGAACGGTTAACCTCCGATATAATAGTAGGTAAATCCCGCCTTGCGGACATCCGTACGGTCGTAGATATTGCGTCCGTCGAACAACACCGGCGAGTGCATCGCTTTTTTAAGCGCCGTCCAATCGGGGATTCGGAATTCTTTCCATTCGGTCACGAGCAACAATGCATCGGCGTCTTTCGCCGCTTCGTACATATCGGCGGCGTACCGCACCCGATCGCCCACCGCGCGTCGGCACTCATCCATCGCCACCGGATCGTAAACGGTCACTACCGCACCGGCTTCGTTCAGCAGGCGGATCAGGACCAATGAGGTAGCCTCGCGCATATCGTCGGTCTCGGGCTTGAATGCAAGCCCCCAAAGCGCAATCCTGCGTCCGCGGAGATCCCCGCCGAAATGGCGTTTGAGCTTATCGAACAACACCTCTTTCTGCCGGCCGTTCACCTCCTCGACCGCCTGCAACACCCGCATCCGGTAGCCGTACTCCTCAGCCGTATGGATCAATGCCTTCACGTCTTTCGGAAAGCATGAACCTCCGTAGCCGCAGCCCGGATAGAGAAATTTGCTGCCGATACGCTCGTCGGAACCGATACCGCGCCGCACCATATTCACATCGGCGCCGACCAACTCGCACAGGTTCGCAATGTCGTTCATAAAACTGATCCGCGTAGCAAGCATGCTGTTAGCTGCATATTTGGTCATTTCGGCCGACGGTACATCCATGAAAATCACCCGGAAATTATTGAGCAGGAAAGGACGGTAAAGCCGCATCATCAACTCCCGGGCCCGCTCGCTTTCCACGCCGACCACCACGCGGTCGGGGCTCATGAAATCCTGGATCGCGCTGCCTTCCTTGAGGAATTCGGGATTCGACGCCACGTCGAATTCCACTTCGACGCCCCGACGCGCCAGTTCGGCGGCAACTACTTGGTGGATACGGGCCGCAGTACCCACAGGTACGGTACTCTTGGTTACCAACAGCGTGTATTTATTGATGGAAGCCCCGAATTCGCGCGCTACCTCGAGTACGTAATGCAGGTCGGCCGAACCGTCCTCCCCCGGGGGCGTCCCCACGGCGATGAACACCGCTTCGACATCGTTCAGGTGCGGAGCCAGTTCCGTCGCGAACGACAACCGCCCCGCCTGCACGTTTTTCTGCACCAGCGCATCCAGTCCCGGTTCGTAAATCGGAATCTCACCGCGTTGGAGACGTTCGATTTTCGCACGGTCGATATCCACGCACACCACTTCGATGCCCATCTCCGAAAAACAGGTGCCGGATACCAATCCGACGTATCCCGTTCCTACAATCGCTATTTTCATGTGTTACAAGCTGTTTTAATTCTATGTCCTCCCGGCGCACTTGCCGGCAACTTTCATCGCCCCACAGTGAAAGTCCACGCGGGCAAATGTATTACAAGATAATCAAAAAAACTATTCGTGGGACACTCCTTTCATCGAAAGGCTGATCCGGCCCCGCATACGGTCGATTCCGGTCACACGTACATGCACCTGTTGGTGCAATTTTACCACGTCCCCCGGCGACGAGACGTATCTGTCGGCCAGTTGCGAGATATGCACCAGCCCGTCCTGCTTAACACCTACATCGACGAATGCACCGAATGCGGTAATGTTCGTTACGATCCCCGGCAATTCCATCCCTTCACGCAGGTCGTCCAACGAATGGACGTCGGCGAACCGGAACGTCCGGATCGTACTGCGCGGATCGCGGCCCGGTTTGGCCAGCTCGGCAAGGATATCTGTCAGCGTAGGCAGTCCGATCGTATCGGTTACATACCGTTTCAAGTCTATTTTCGCACGTAATTCGGCGGAGGACAGCAATTCCTGCACCCGCACACCCAAATCTGCGGCCATCCGTTCCACTACCGGATAGGCTTCCGGATGGACGGCACTGTTGTCGAGCGGATGCTTCCCCTGCGGAATCCGCAGGAAACCCGCGCATTGCTCGAACGCTTTTGCCCCCAGCCGCGACACTTTGAGCAAATCGCGCCGGGAGGCGAAATCGCCGTTAGCCGCACGGTATTCGACAATATTCTGAGCCAGCGACGGTCCCAGTCCCGACACGTAGGTGAGCAGATGCTTCGATGCGGTGTTAAGATTCACGCCCACGCGGTTCACACAACTTTCGACCACGCTGTCGAGGCCGCCTCGTAATTTTTCCGGATTCACATCGTGCTGGTATTGGCCCACGCCGATCGACTTCGGGTCGATTTTAACCAGCTCCGCAAGCGGATCGATCAGGCGCCGCCCGATCGAAACGGCTCCGCGTACCGTCACGTCGTAATTCGGGAACTCTTCCCGCCCGGCAGCCGACGCAGAGTAAACCGACGCACCGTCCTCGCTGACCATGAATACCTGTACCTCGTGCCCGAAACGGACATTCCTCACCAGTTGCTCGGTTTCGCGGCCGGCCGTACCGTCCCCGACGGCCACCGCATCGATCCGGTACTCATCCACCAAAGAGGCAAGCCGCTGCATCGCCTCCGCATCCCGCTTTTGCGGCGGATGCGGGAAAATGGTCTCGTTGTGCAGCAGGTTGCCCTGTCCGTCAAGACATACCACCTTGCAACCGGTGCGGAATCCGGGATCGATCGCCAACACGCGTTTTTGTCCGAGCGGAGCGGCGAGCAACAACTGCCGCAGGTTCTCGGCGAACACCTTTATCGACTCCTCGTCGGCGCGGGCCTTGGCCTCGGTCAACGTTTCCCCCTCCATCGACGGTTTCAACAACCGTTTGTACCCGTCCCGAACGGCCGCTTCGACCAAAGGCCGGACAGGGGAGGGATTCCGTTTGATAAAAATACGCTCCAGCTGCTCCACCGCAGCAGATTCATCCGGCAACACCGACAGTTTGATAAATCCTTCCCGCTCAGCACGAACCATCGCCAGCAGACGGTGGGCCGCCACCCGGCGCAACGGTTCCGACCAGTCGAAATAGTCCGAATATTTGGCTCCTTCCTGTTCTTTGCCTTTGACCACGCGCGCAGAGATCACCCCCTCGCGGGTAAACAGGCGGCGCATGGCACTGCGGGCCGCTTCGCTTTCGCTGACCCATTCGGCGATAATATCGCAGGCACCATCCAAAGCCTCCTGCAAATCGTGAACCTCCCCGCCCACGAAACGTTCCGCGAGCCGGTCGGGTCGTGCACCGTCCTGGCGCATCAGCATCGCGGCCAACGGTTCGAGCCCCTTTTCCCGTGCTACCGTGGCACGGGTCCGGCGTTTGGGACGATAGGGAAGGTAAAGGTCTTCCAAGGGGGCGCCCTCGTAACACTGTTCGATCTTCATGCGCAATTCGGGCGTCAGTTTGCCCTGTTCGTCGATCGAAGCGAGAATCGTCTCCTTTCGCTTTTCCAGTTCGGAGAGCCGTTCGAACTGCACTTTCACTGCACTTACCTGCACTTCGTCGAGTCCGCCGGTCCGTTCCTTGCGGTAGCGGCTGATAAAAGGAACCGTCGCCCCTTCCGCCAGCAGCTGCACCGTATGTTCGGCCTGCCGCACCGTAACGCCGCACCGGGAGGCGATCACCTGGATCAACGTTGTATCTATCGGGGTCATCTCTCGCTATTTTTGAGAGCAAAGATAACAAGATTGCCGCAAGTTTTTCGTACTTTTGGGCAAACGGCCTCCGGAAGCATTCCCATGACCGGGAAGATCGCCTGTTCATGGCCGGAAAAGAGTACCGGGTCGCACTTGGGGCACAACAAGGCAATCTCATCCGCAAGGCAGGCCGCCTACAAAACAAAAGCGGGAACGGCAATTTCACACCCGCAACCTTGTTCCTGAATTTTAGAAAATTATCCGATATGTTTGAAACACAAACCTATACACGGCGCCGCAACGAGCTGCGCAAACGTCTCGGCGGAGGTCTCATCCTGCTGCCGGGTAACCACGAATCCTCTGCCAACTATCCGGGCAACACTTTCCCGTTCCGGCAGGACAGCACTTTTCTCTATTTTTTCGGACTGAACCATCCCGGTTATGCCGGAGTACTCGACGCAGACTCCGGCGAAGATATGCTTTTCGGAGAAGACTATACCATCGACGATATTATCTGGATGGGGCCGCAGCCTTCGCTCGCCGACCAAGCGCTTAAAGCGGGCGTGACCCGGACTGCCGGACTGAACGAGTTGGCCGAAACGATCCGTACGGCAATCGCCGCCGGACGCCGCATCCATTTCCTGCCGCCTTATCGTGGCGAAACGACACTGATGTTAAGCGATCTGCTCGGCATACGTCCCGAAGCATTAGCGCAATACGTCTCGGTTCCGCTGGCTAAAACGGTCGTCGCACTGCGCGAAATCAAAGACGCGGAGGAAATCGCGGAGATCGAACGCGCCTGCACGATCGGCACCAAAATGCACCTGCAAGTAATGCAAATGTGCCGGCCGGGAGTCGTCGAACAAGAGATCGCCGGAGCTATCGACGGCATCGCGCTGCAATACGGCGCGGGCGTATCGTTCATGTCGATCGTAAGCCAGAACGGCGAAACGCTCCACAACCACTATCACGGGAATGTACTCGAAGGCGGGCGCCTGCTATTGGTCGACGCGGGCGCCGAAACCAACATGAACTATTGCAGCGACTTTACCCGTACGATCCCCGTCAACGGCAAATTCACCGTCCGGCAAAAGGACATATACGATATCGTATTGGCAGCCAATTCCCGCACGTTCGAACTGGCCCGGCCAGGCGCTTTTTACTGGCAAATGCACAATGCCGCCGCACGCATCATCGCCGACGGGCTCAAGGAGCTCGGACTGATGCAGGGCGACATGGAAGCGGCCGTAGCCTGCGGGGCGCAGGCCTTGTTTATGCCGCACGGGCTCGGGCACCAAATGGGACTCGACGTACACGACATGGAAAACATCGGTGAGAAATACGTCGGGTACGACGACGAAACGCTGCGCAGCGAGACGCCAGGATTATCATCGCTCCGCATGGGCAAGCGCCTCGCTCCAGGCATGGTGATGACCGTAGAACCGGGCATCTACTTCATCCCGGCGCTGGTCGACAAATGGGCAAAGGAAGGTCTCGGCGGAGGCTTCATCAATTTTGCCAAAGTTCGCGAGTATTTCGGTTTCGGTGGAATACGCATCGAAGACGACATGCTGATTACCCCGGAAGGCAACCGCATGCTCGGCAACCGCCGGGCACCTGCGACCACAAATGACATCGAAGCATTTATGCATCTTTAATCCAAAGCAAGCGTCATTTCCCTGTATGCGCTTCCTATCGGCTACGGCCCGGCAAGTCTGCCGGGCCGTAAACATTAGATATCCGGATACCACTCACGAGCCATTCCGAAGGCCTGCTTGCAACCAAAAACCCGGAATACACATACTACAATCAGACGCATTTATCCTCTCTAAAGATCAATATACCGATCCGTAATCAGGCTAAAGTTTGTTCCGTTTTACGAAACAGCTGTATAAAAAATCAGCAATTTTTAAAAGCTGCATAAACGGCATTCCTTCCATTTTGAATGCTTACAGAGCAATATAGACACATACCTGAAGAGCCCGCACTGTATCGCTTTCAGCCTATTCTTAAAAGAAAATACGACTGCATAATACGCCAAAAAGGCTCGCTATCCCGACTTAATTTGATATTTTTTTACTATTTTCGCCACAAAAGACGAAAAAATACGCTATTTAAGCCGGAATCGTAAAGAATTTTCAAGGATAAATATCGATTTTCGTTTGCCTTAGGTACATCCGTGACAAAAAAAGACAGACACAAACACCCGATATTACACTATCAGGCCATTTGTATACGCTTTGTTACCTACTATCCGGACAATAAGGATACATCCCGGCATCACCTTTGACAGGAATCGTGAAGTTGCGGAAGTCTGTCCGACCACCGTGCTGCGGCGCACAACTGGAGAAATGGTATGATAATGATTAGGAAATTCCCCGAAAGAATCGGAGCCGGTTTCAACTCCGGGGATTACTTCATATCCGCAAAAGGTTGCAGAACACAGCCTTTCGAAATACTTGGCTAGTACCCCCGACGGGAATCGAACCCATATCAGCAGAACCGGAATCTGCCATTCTATCCATTGAACTACGGAGGCAAGAAAACTGTGGATGCAAAGGTGCAACTTTTTTACCGTTAATACAAATTTTCAATTGATTTTCCGGCGCACGATCCGGCTTGCCGATGTCCTCGGACGGCTTTATAACAACCGGTAGCGAATTTTACATTTTGTGAAACCTATTAACACTTCTATATCCGTATGTCAGACAACACCCTCAGGTCAGAAAAATGGCGTAGACTCGAACGGGTTATCAAATGGACAGGGCTGTCCATCAACTCGTTCGCGCTGACCATTGGGCTCAAACGGAGCGAAAACCTATACCAGATCAAAAAGGGCAACAACGGTATCAGCCGCGACCTGGCCGAACTGATTACAGCCAAATATCCAAGCGTCAGCAAGGGCTGGCTGCTCACCGGCGAAGGTGAAATGCTGATCGGCAACAAAGCGGTAACCGGATCGGGCAGCGGCATCCCCTATTACGGCATGGACGCGACCGTGGCAGTCGAGCAGCAGCTACCGCCGCCTCTTTTCTATATCAACGTGCCCATTTTCAACGATTGCGACCTGAGTGCCATGGCGCTCGGGACCGCCATGCAGCCAGACATACCGGCCGGCAGCATCGTGCTGCTGAAAAAATGGGATGTCAAAGCCGTCGTTCCCGGCGAATCTTACCTGATTATATCCGCTGCATTCAAAGGGTTCCGTATCATCCGCCGCTCGGAGCAGGCGGACGAACTGCTGCTATTGCCGCGAAACGCCGAAGAGTACGACCCCATCTCCATTAAACAAAGCTCCATCGAAAAATTGTTTATCGTCCGCGGGATTATTATCAAGAAAATTTTGTGATCTTTGTCTTCCGGGATGCCCGGCCGCTCCGGGACACCGAAGGAATTCCTCGTGATCCCGGGTCCTGACATTTGGGTAAAGGACCCGCGGACAACAAGTACAGTATCACATTAAAACCGCACAACCATGTTTTCAGGTATCGTCGAAGCTACCGGACGGGTCATTGCCGTCCGCGAAGAGCAGGGCAATAAACACTTCACGATCGAAGCTCCGTTTACACAGGAGTTGCGCATTGATCAAAGCATCGCGCACAACGGCGTCTGCCTCACGGTCGTCGAACTCGAAGCGCCGCATTACACCGTGACGGCTATCCGCGAAACCCTGATCAAATCCAATCTCGGAGAGCTCCGCGAAGGCGATCTGGTCAACCTGGAACGAAGCATGCGCCCCGACGCCCTGCTTGACGGACACATCGTCCAGGGCCATGTCGACCAGACGGCTCGCTGCACCGCAATTACCGAGGCTGACGGGAGTTGGTACTATACCTTCGAGTACGACTCCTCTGCCGGCAACATTACGGTGGAAAAAGGATCGGTCGCCGTCAACGGCGTCAGCCTGACCGTCGTGAATTCACAGCCGGACTCCTTTCAGGTCGCGATCATTCCCTACACGCACGAACACACCAATTTCCACACTTTCCGGGTGGGAACGACCGTAAACCTCGAGTTCGACATCGTCGGCAAGTACATCACCAAACTCATGCAGCTATACCGGGTGAAATAGAACCGGGAGAAATGTATGAAATTAAAAATCAGGACAACTGCGGGAGCGGCCCTCGGAGTCGCAGCAATGGCTGCGGCGCTGAGTATCGGGTGCGGCACATTGCTCAACCTCGGGTTGCCGCGCATCCTGATTGTCACGGGAAGCGTGTTCACGGCCATGTATCTCACGGCCCGTTTCTGTTTCAACCTGTTCGTGCGTTACCGGATCAAACCGATCTATCAGGTGTTGCTCTCCAAAAATGTCAAAACGCACGAGCTGCCGCCTGCAGGCGATCTGGTCGAAGAGATCCAGGACGAACTGAACCTTTGGGCCGAAAAAAATGCACAGGAAATCGCCCGGCTCAAAGAGAACGAACGATACCGCAAAGAGTTCCTCGGCAATGTGTCGCACGAAATCAAAACCCCTATTTTTACGGTACAGGGCTACATCCTGACCCTGCTCGACGGCGGACTGGAGGACAAAAACATCAACCGCAAATACCTGGAACGCTCCGAAAAAAGCATAGACCGGCTGATCAATATCGTGCAGGACCTGGAAGAGATATCGAAACTCGAATCGGGCATGTTGGTCCTCGACCAGGAACGTTTCGATATCGTCGCCTTGGTGCACGAAATCGCCGATGCCGTAGAAATGGAGGCCACTGCACACCGCATCACCGTCAAAGTCGGCTCTGGCGTATCCCAGCCGCCCGTATATGTTTTCGCCGACCGGAGAAGAATCGGTCAGGTCGTAACCAACCTGCTGACCAATTCGATCAAATACGGCCGCGAAGGAGGTTGCACCACGATCAGTTTCATCGACATGTTCGACCGGGTAATGATCGAAGTGGCCGACAACGGGGTAGGTATTGCGGAAGAGAACATTCCGCGCGTTTTCGAGCGCTTTTTCCGCGTCGATAAAAGCCGTTCGCGGGAACAGGGCGGAACCGGACTGGGCCTCGCCATCGTAAAACATATCCTCGACGCACACGGCCAAGGAATCACGCTGCGCAGTAAACCCGGCGAAGGGAGCACGTTTTCATTCGCACTGGCCAAAGGAGCCATCCATCCGCAGCGTCCGGCCAATACCCCTGCTTCCGCAGGCTAACACCCTTCCCGACGTGCGGTCGTCCTTTCTCCTTCCTCCGTGAAAATTGAACCCCCTGAAAATTTGTCGGTGGGAGAAAATCACTATATTTGTTGAGATTTAATTGACTATGGAACATCTCCTGCCGCTTTTCGTTACCTGGGACGTAAATCCCGCACTGCTGCACATCGGCTCGTTCGAAATCCGCTATTACGGCCTGCTGTGGGCGATAGCGCTAGGGATAAGCGCTTACATTTTCCACAACATCATGCAGCGCGAAGGGCTGAGCGAAAAGGCATTCGACTCGATCTTCTGGTTCGGCGTAATTTCGACGGTCGTCGGCGCGCGGCTCGGACATTGCCTTTTCTATGACCCGGGCTACTACCTCACGCACCCGATCGAAATCCTCGACATCCGGCAGGGGGGGCTGGCCAGCCACGGCGCCGCTTTCGGTCTGCTGCTGGGATTGTGGCTCTTTTCGCGCAAGAATAAAATGCCTTATATCTGGTCGCTCGACCGCATCAGTATCGCCGTGGCGATCAGCGGGGTGGCCGTCCGGCTGGGAAACCTGATGAACTCCGAAATTTATGGTACCGTCACATCGCTGCCGTGGGGATTTATTTTCGTCCGCGACGGCGAAACACTGCCCAAGCACCCGACCCAGATTTACGAAGCGCTCTGCTACCTGGTGCTGTTCATTATCCTGTGGTGGATGTACTACAAAAAAGACACCGCCCGCCGGCGTCCCGGCCTGATGTTTGGATTCTTCCTGATCGTGCTGTTCGGGACACGGTTCCTGATCGAATTCATCAAGAATCCGCAGGAAGACTTCGAAGTGAATATGCTCCTGAATATGGGACAGCTGTTAAGTATTCCGTTTATCCTGACCGGTATCGTGATCCTCTGGTGCGCATTGCGCAAACCTCCGCTCGATCCCGCACCGCTGAAAAAGAGTTTTTCCGGCACCCCTGCGAAACGAAAATAGAACCCCCATAACAACAGAGACCATGGACCCAATCAGTATGCTCATATTCAATGCCCTGGTTCGCCGCCAGAGCATTAACCTGCCCGATATCGGCTCGCTGAAAGTCATTATGCGGGCACCCGTGATCGAGAAAAAGAGCGTGCTCACCCCACCAGTAAATCTGGTAATTTATGCAGAGTCTGAATTTCCCGAATTCACAAGCATCGTTACACTGATCGCACAGAGCAGCAACAAAGACGAAGCGCAAGCCTGGGAGATTTACGGCCGCTGGCTGGCCGCCGCACGTACCGACGGAGTCGTCCGGATCGACTCGGTGGGAGAGATTCGCGACGGACGTTTTTTAGCTGCCGCCGAACTCAACGAAATACTCAATCCGGTAAATCCCGCTCCCGTGAAGCTGCCGCGTCAGATGGAAATCCGCCAGATCCTACTGTGGGTCATCGGAGCCGTGGTAGCCGGAGGGGCGATTTCAATCGGAGCGATCACACTGCTGAACCACAGCACTTACCCTTATGAAGAAGAGGAGCAGATAACGGTTACGGAAGCAATCCCGGCAACCGCATCCGATTCCACGCCAAAAGACACGGCCATCGGCCCGGATGCGCCTTTCGACTCCCCTGTCGTTACACCGGAAACGCAACCGCAACCTGCCGAAAAGAGCGCGGGAAGTACGACTCCGGCTGCCACAAGGACTACAACGGCAGAGGCAGCTCCCAAGACAGCGTCGAAAACAGCCCCTACGGCCCCGTCAGCGAACTCAAGCGTTGCAGCGGGACAAACGGGTTATTACGTAGTTATCGGCACGTACAGCACCGATGAAAATGCGAACAAGTTTATCGGACAAGCAAAAAAAACCGACAACACGCTCACTTTCCACAAACTGCCGCTGGGTAACGGCAAAATCATGGTCTATACCTCACTGTCGGCTTCAGAGCAGGAGGCGAACAGGCTCAAACGGCAATGCTCCGCATCTTTCCCTGACGCATGGGTTTTCAAACGGAGAGTCCGGTAGTCTATCCGGAGCCGGTCCGATAAGCAGATTACCTGGAAAACCAGGCCAAAATCGGCCTGTACCTAATAACAAAACAGAGGCATCCGCATGGATGCCTCTGTTTTACTCTATTTAATCGATTATCAGTCCACCTGCGGCCGTAGCGCCGGGATTTTCTTTTTTTCCCTGAAACAGCTAAGAACTGCGCAATGGAACGCCTTATTTGACATGGCCGTTAGCTACCAGGTATTCGGCTATCTGGACCGCGTTCAGTGCCGCTCCTTTACGGATTTGGTCGCTGACACACCAGAAGGCCAGTCCGTTCGGGTCGGTAATATCCTTGCGGATACGGCCCACATAGACCGGATCGCAGCCGGCCAGCAACAACGGCATCGGATATTTCTTCTGGTCGGGTTCATCCATCAGCACGATTCCCTCGGCACGGCAAAATGCTTTGCGGGCCTCTTCGACCGATACAGGACGCTCCGTTTCGAGCCATACCGCCTCGGAGTGCGCACGCATCACCGGTACCCGGATACAGGTCGCACTCACTTCGATATCGGAGTGCATAATCTTGCGGGTCTCGTTGTACATCTTCATCTCCTCCTTCGTATAACCGTTGCCGGTAAATACATCCACCTGAGGAATGACGTTATAGGCTAACTGAAAGGGAAATTTGCTGACTGTGGGTGCCTCTCCGCGCACGAGCTGGGCATGCTGTTCGGCCAATTCGTCCATCGCCGCGGCCCCTGCCCCGCTGGCCGACTGGTAGGTCGCCACACGCACCCGGCGGATATGCGACAGTTTCTCGATCGCCTGCAGTGCCACAACCATCTGGATCGTCGTGCAATTGGGGTTGGCAATGATTCGCCGCGGGGGATTGACTCCGTCGCGGGGATTGACCTCCGGTACCACCAGGGGCACCTCGTCATCCATGCGGAAAGCGCTCGAATTATCGATCATCAGCGTTCCGTGCTTGGTAATCGTCCCGGCAAATTCTTTGGAAGTCCCTGCTCCCGCCGATACGAAAGCGATACTCACCCCTTTGAAATCGTCGTTATGGGCAAGCTGTTTCACGACTATCTCCTTACCGCGAAACTTGTAGGTTCGTCCGGCACTACGTTCCGAACCGAACAGCAACAACTCCCGGATGGGAAATTCACGTTGCTCCAACACCCGCAAGAACTCCTGGCCGACGGCCCCGCTTGCACCAACAATCGCCACTTTCATATGCTCTCTGAAATTATGTCCGGCGTACCGCGACGGTTACTTTTCCATGCATTGCCCATGGAATACACACGGCAAATATAGCACCGTTACATTAAAATAAAACTATTTGTTAAAATATTTTCTTTCCTGTTTTAAAACAAACGAATATTTACATCAATCAAAGAACTCGTCTTCCTCACGGGGAACCGCCGTAGCCGTTCCTTTCTCTTCATTGCATTGGTAGACCACCGCACCGACCGGCACCGGGAAAAGGTCGCTTTCACTCACGCCGAGCGAAGGATCGCCGTAAATTTTTTTCATGAATCCGGCAAAAATCGGCAATGCCACACGGGCACCGTCCCCGGCTCCGTTCAAGTGCACGCTGCGGTCCTCACCGCCAACCCATGCGCCGGCTACGATCTTCGGCGTCACGCCCATGAACCAGGCGTCGGAATTCTTCTGCGAAGTTCCGGTCTTACCGGCCATATCGGCTTTGAAACCGTACATCCAACGCAAGCGTCCCGCGGTTCCGGACGTAACGACATTCTTCATCATACCGAGCATCGTGAAAGCGGTCTGTTCGCTGATCGCATCCTGCAGAGCCGGAGCGAATGTAGCCAGTACGTTACCGTTACGGTCCTCGATCCGGGTCACGAAAATAGGATCGGTAAATACGCCCCGGTTTGCAAATGTCCCGTAAGCGCCGACCAGTTCGAACAGGGAAAAATCGGGCGTCCCCAAACAGAGCGAATAGACCGGGTCGATATAGCTTTTGATACCCATTTTATGAATATAGTCGGCCACCGCCTGCGGCTGCCGCGCCTGCTTCATGATCCAGGCCGAATAGTTGTTGCGGCTGTTGGCCAACCCCCACCAGAGCGGCTTCAGCTCACCGGTATACTCGACCCGGCCCGCCTCCTTGGGCTGCCAGATCGTCCCGTTATCGGTTTCGATCGTCACGGGCAGATTCGGCACCAGCGTGCAGGGATCGTATCCGAGGTGCGCGATGGCAAAGGTATAGATGAACGGCTTGATCGTCGAACCCACCTGGCGCTTGCCCTGCTTGGCCATGTCGTATTTGAAATAGCGGTAATTCGGACCGCCGACGTAAGCTTTCACATATCCCGTCGAAGGGTCGATCGCCATGAACGATGCCCTGAGAATCTGTTTGTGGTAGAGAATCGAATCGTACGGGGACATGGTTGTATCGCGTTCGCCCTTGTACGAGAAGACCTTCATTTTGACAGGTTTTTTGAATTCGGACATAATCTCCTCGTCCGATGCCCCGTCGTTTTTGAGTGCGCGGTAACGGTCGGTCTGACGCATCGCATTGCGCATGATGCGGTCGATCTCATCCTTGCCTATGTCGTTGAACAGGCGTTTGGTCGCCCGTACCTGACGGTCCATCGTAGGCTGGATCTCCTTGCTCATGTGAGCCACAAGCGCATCCTCGGCGTACTCCTGCATCGTCGCGTTGATCGTCGTATAAATTTTCAGACCGTCCCGGTAGAGGTTGTAGGGCGTGCCGTCGGATTTGACGTTCTTGACGCACCAGCCATACAACGGATTGGTATCCCACTGTTTAACGGCCTGATCGTAATCCCATTCGTTCAGGAACTGGTTGCGCGTGGGGCGCTTTGCGGTCATCACCATGCGCAGCATCTCGCGGAAATAGGTAGCCGTACCCTCGTTGTGCGATACCGGATGGTAGTCCAGGTCGATAGGCAGGGCCTGCAACGAATCGCGCTGATGGCGGTCGATATATCCCTGCTGCTTCATCCGCGCAATTACCAGGTTGCGCCGTGCGAGGGCCCGGTCGGGATTTTGCACCGGACTGTAACGGGTGGGCTTGTTCACGACTCCGACCAGCATCGCCGACTCCTCTGCGTTGAGTTCCGAGGGGAGTTTATTGAAGAAAGTGCGGGCGGCGGATTTGATGCCGTACGCGTTGCTGCCGTACTCCACCGTATTGAGATACATCGCTATAATCTCCTCTTTGGTATAGTTCCGCTCGAGCATGACGGCTGTAATCCACTCTTTGAGCTTCGAAATCACCAACTTCGATCCTTTCGAGATCGGATTGTTGTATGCCGCGGTATCGCGCGGGTAGAGGTTCTTGGCCAACTGCTGCGAGATCGTACTGCCGCCGCCCTGTCCGAACTGGGCCAGTGCGATCGTACGTACGGCCACACGCGCCAGGGAGATGAAATCGATACCCGAATGGGAATAAAAACGCATGTCTTCGGTTGAGACCAATGCCGCAACAAGGCTCGGCGAAAGTTCGTCATAATCGCAGTAGGAGCGATTTTGCACGAAGAAACTGCCGATCATTTTACCGTCTTCCGAATAAATCTCGGTAGCCAGGTTACTTTTCGGGTTCTCCAGCTCCTCGAAAGTAGGCAACTTGCCGAACACGCCGATTCCGATCAACAACAGCAACAACAGGATCAGCGCCACAGGGGACGCGAGCAGGATCCAAAACCATTTTATCGCCTTGGGTGTCTGTAATTTGTCGATCAGTTTCTGGGCCATAACCGCATGTAAAGTTTTTCGGGGCAAAGTTACAATTTTAATCGGAATTACCGATAAAACGTGATTTGCTGCCGAGATATTTCATTCAACGGGCGCTACCCCTGTCCCGGAATTTGTTTATCTTTGTTCAATTCGTCAAAACCTCACCTAAACCAGACACCGATGAACCTTGCCAAACTCTCCCTGGCAGCGATTTTCTGCCTGTCAACCTTTACCGCCCGCCCGCAGACGCAAGAGGCTCCCAAGCCCGTCCACCCCGAGAAATGGAGCGATATTGAAAACTACATCCGCGACAACTGGAACGACTTTGTCGACACCATGCCGTCGCTGCCCAAACCTTATTGTTACGCACTAAACCCCGGAACGCTATACTATTGGGACCTCTATTTTATCAACGAAGGGCTGATGCGGCAGGGATTTTTCGAACAGGCCCGCAACAATGTCGACAACTTCATCTACGAGGTGGAGAAACTCGGTTTCATTCCCAACGCGAACGGGTGGGGCGAAGACCGCAGCATGACTCCCTATTTCGGCATGATGGTGAGCAGCTACTACGACAAAGCCCAGGAAAAGGACACCGCATGGCTGCGCCGCGCCTACAACGCCGTGCTGAAAGAATACGAGTTCTGGACCAATACGAACGGCAATACGATTGAAGACCATTCGACCCCGGTCGAAGGATTGCAACGCTACGGACACCATTCCGATTCGGCCACGCTGGTCAGCTTTTACGACAAAGTGTTGCAGGGACGCTTCCACCTCGAAAAAAATGTGCCTGCGAGCGAAAAGATCCGCATCGCGGGCCATCGACTCGCCGAAGCCGAAACGATGGATTTCAACCCGCGTTTCGAAGGGCGGTGCATGGATTTCATTCCGGTAGACCTGAACTCGAACCTCTACCAATACGAGAAAGAGCTCGGCCGGCTCGAACGCAAACTGGGCATTTCCGACGGCCGCGCCTGGGAAAAACGCGCCGACAAACGTGCGGCGCTGATCCGCAAATACCTGTGGAGCGACCGGTGGGGACTTTACCTCGATTACGATTTTGTCAATAAGCGCCACAGTCCCATTGCCTCGGTCATCACCGTCATGCCGTTATACTGGGGTTTCGCATCGAAGCAGGAGGCAGCGCGGATCGTGGAAAACCTGCCGATGTTCGACTCCCCGGGCGGACTGGTCGTCTGCGAGCGTTCCGAGCAGCCGATCCTCTACCAGTGGGGCGACGGGGCGGTATGGGCCCCGGTACAGTTCCTTGCGATGGGTGCGCTCGAAAATTACGGTTATGACGCTGCCGCGCAACGCATAGCCCTCAAATGGCTCAACACCGTTACTTCGAATTTCCTGGATCCGCAACCGGCTACGCACCGGCCGTTCAAATACGGAGACGGCACGCGTCATCCGGGATTCCTCTACGAAAAATACACCCGCGACGGACAGATCAACGACAGCGAATACCCCTGCAGCATCATGATGGGGTGGACCGCCTCGACGTTCCTGCGGGCCCTGGATTTAGTTCGGCAATAATCCTCAACAATCCGACTATGAACTGTTTTCGTCCTCTGTGCGCATTTTGCACGGCATTATTCGCGTTGCCCCTGATCCTGAGCGCAGAGGGACCTCAGCGCCCGGCTCCCGAACCGTACCGCCCCGAAAAATGGAACGAAATAGAAACTTACATCCGAAACAACTGGCACAATTTCGTCGAGAAAAATCCCGATTTCCCGGTAGCGTACCTGTACGGGCTGAATCCCGGGACACTCTATTACTGGGATCTCTATTTCCACAACGAGGGTTTGCTGCGCTGCGGCGAAACGGAATTGGCCCGCAACAACCTCGACTGCATGATCTGGCAGATCGATAAACTCGGTTTTATCCCGAATGCTTCGGGATGGGGCGAAGACCGCAGCCAGACTCCCTGCTTCTCGATGAGCGTACGGCGATACTGGGAACTTACACCCGGCAAAGACACCGCATGGCTGCACCGTGCGTACCGGGCGGTGCTGAAAGAGTACGAATTTTGGACCAATACGGACGGTAACACGATCGAAGACCATTCGACCCCGGTGAAAGGGCTGCAACGTTACGGACACCATTCCGATACGGTCGCCCTCGCCACCTTTTACGACCGCGTGCTGAAAGGGCGTTTCGGACTCGATCCCGGCGCCCCCCGTGAAACCAAAATACGAATGGCCGCCCACCGCATGGCCGAAGCCGAATGCATGGACTTTACGCCCCGGTTCGAAGGGCGATGCATGGACTATATCCCGGTAGACCTGAACAGCTACCTCTACGGCTACGAAAAAGACCTCGCCTATTATGAACGCGAACTGGGCCTTTCCGACGGCCGGAAATGGGAACAAAAGGCAGAGAAACGTGCGCGGCTGATCGAAAAATATTGCTGGGACGAAATGCGCGGGCTGTACCTCGATTACGATTTCGTGAACCGCCGCCGTTCGCCGGTAGGATCCCTTGCCGCCCTGATGCCGCTGCATTTCGGTTTTGCCCCTGCCCGGCACGCCGAGCGGGTCCGTGAAAACCTGCCGTTGTTCGATTCGCCGGGCGGCCTGGTCGTCTGTGAAACCACTCCTCAAAAAATCGCCTACCAATGGGGACACAGCGCGGTTTGGGCGCCGATCCAGCAACTCGCGATCGAAGCGATGCTCCGTTACGGCTACCGGGAAGAGGCGCAGCATATAGCCCTGAAATGGCTCAATACGGTCACGCGCAACTACCTCGACCCGCAGCCGGCCACGCACCGGCCGTTCAAATACGGAGACGGCACGCGCCACCCTGGTTTTTTGTGGGAAAAATATACGCGCGACGGCAGGATCAACGACGATGAATATCCCTGCAGTTTTATGCTCGGCTGGACGGCTTCGGCCTACCTCGTCGCACTCGAAACGGTGCGGGGAGCCGAACGCCAAACCCGGTTTACAACGGTAGCGAAAGATTGACACCCGTCACGACGCCGTTACGATCGCTCGGTTTGTAGACGTACACGCCCAGCGACGTATCGTTCTTGGGCATGCGCACCAACCGCATATCGAACGTAACGATACCGCCGTACGACCAAAGGGTGGTAGCCCGGCCGGAATGGGTCGCGGAGCCGGAAGAAATCCCGATGAAGCGGGCAAAATCATAATAGAGGTTCAGCCGGATACGGTTGAAATAGACGATGCTGTTGATACCGCCGTCCGGATAGCAGAGCGGCAATTGGTAATCGGCCGAGAAGGCGGCGTAACGCGTTGCCACCACGTCGTAATCGGCCCCGCGCGGATAGAGCTCCTTGTAGTAGAAATTATACCGATCGACAGGTTGGTATTGCACATTCCCGCGCAGCGTCAGGCTGTGGTGGCGGGCCACACCCGGCGTGTAAACACGTCCGTAAAGCGAATAGATCGTTCCGAAATCGCTCCGGAACGGCGCCCCCACCGTCGTAAATTTGACCGCGTATCCCCACCGGGGCAGGAAATCGCGTGTCCCCATCCGTACGTTGTCGATAAAACTCAGTCCCGCCACACCCCTCGTCACCCCTTTTTCATAAGAGGTACTTTGCTGCTTGTAGAGCAGGGCGTTGAGGTAATAAAACTGGGCAAAAGGTGTCAGCGTACGGATATGATAGCCCGAGGCAAGCGTCATCGGCAACGAAACGTCCACCGTGAACTGAAAATGGTTGCTCAGCGAAACCGGAAGTGCCTCGGGTACCTTTTCGCCATAGATTAACTGCTTGCCGCCGCCATAATCGAACGCGAAATCGAATTTCGGGGCCAACCCGTAATAACCGAACGACCCGCGCACCCGATGCCCTTTCCCGCTATAACCGTACGAAAGATACGCTTCGGTGCTGGTCAGCAGGTTCTGCGACATGACCGTAGCCCCAAAGCCTATATCGAGCTTGTTCTCGTCGGCGATTTTCGACGGGTTGAAACTCCAGGGCGCCCAACTGTGCGGATTGAACAGGTGCAGCCCTTTGCGGTAACGCTTCACCCGGTGTGTCGAATCGATCGTCCGCGCAAGCCGAACCGTATCGAGGTTGACTACATCCCATTTCCGGCGCGGCGGATTGACAATGTTCTCCGGCAGACGAGAATAAGCGATACGCTGCATCGAATCGCCGTCCATACGCTGGTGCGAAAGACGGTAACCACCGAGCGTATACGTCGTCATGTACAGTTTATCACTGCCCGGTACGGGAGCAGAGGGCGAAACCGAACCGTAACGCGAGGTCGTCACCCGGAACTCCTCGCCTCGGGCCAGATCGTACACATGCACTTCGTCATAGCCCGACGCGATCGAATTGAAAGTTAACTTGCCCGCCCCGGCCCGCAGGTTGTAGATACTCGTATAGCCCGGCTGCGTAATCGGTGCAATCCGCCCGCTGCAGGTGTCGATCCGGCAGATCGACATGCCGGCGTCGCCGAGTGTAATAAAGGCCATTGTACCGGTCAGATCGTCGTAAGCCAACCCGTGCACCGAAAGCGTGTCTGGTACCTCAAACGAGCGGCCGCCGCCGAAATCTATGGAATAACGGCCGGTATAATCGTATCCCACGGAGGCAACTCGGCCATCCGGAAGCGGAGTCGGATAAAGGGCGTTTTCACGGTCGCGCAACAGGCGCTTCCGGCCGTTACGCAGGTCGTAACTCACTGCGCGGGCATTGACGCGCTGATCCCAAAAAATACTGCTGCGGTACTCACTCCAATACAGCGTGCTGTCGCGCATAACAGGTGCCGTACCCACCCAACCGGTATAAAACAGCTTTTTCTCCCCTGCCGAACGGGGATCGACCTTTACGATCCGGCTAGGCCGGTCGAGATCGCGTTTGAGCGCCAGAATTGTAGTATCGTTGAGCGCTATCGGCGCGGTATAGACCGTATAGCTGGTGGTAGGGGTCGGAATCAGCGAAGCGCTGTTCGAACGGGGCGGCAGCGAATCCCAAAATGCCTTCAGGTCGCCGAAGGTATGCCACAACATCTTAGTCGGGCTGGTTTTGTAATACTTGCCTAACGCCCAATGCGTCGTAAGGATCGTATAAGGGTATTTAGAACTGTACCTCGCCACGCGGTCCCAAATATCGTCGCCGTAACGCTCGCGGGACCATGCGGTCATCTGATAACCCAACTGATAGTGATCGGGAATGTAATCCTTGTAAGACCCGCAGAACCATTTATCGGGCACATATCGTTTGGTGCCTTCGGCCATATAGGCGCGGTATCCGATCGTAAACGATGGCTGCAACGCGCGCCCGAACGAAGCCATCTGCGTCTCGGCCTGTACGGCGTCGCCTTCGAGCAGCCACACCGGAATCAACGCCTGGCTGATCAGGCCCGACTGCTGGCCGATGAACCAGCCCAGCGGTTTCATAAAGGAGCGGTACAGATTGCCGTACTGGACGGTATGGCGCGACTCGTGCGCCACCAATTGCTTGAACCACGGCTGGGCATAGGGAGCCAGGTCCGGGATCAGTTCGAGCTCCATCCGCTTGGGCGCCCACATCACGATGCCGTTCGCATTGAAATTCTGGGTATGCAGTACCGCCGGGACCTTCAACGGTTTGTAGCTGAACCCGTAGGTCATCGTCGGCGTAATACCCTCCATCACCGAAAGCACCTGCGCAGCGCCCCCGCTGAAATAATCGGGATAAACGATCTTGCCTCGCGGCCCTTCGACCTGCATCCAGCGAATACCGGCCGGCGACCGGCCCCAGTCATAGTACTGCCCCCAGGCCGGAAGCGCCGCGCAGCATGCCCACAGGCAACACAAACGCAGGAGAAGTCGGCACACCATGCTCAGCTGCCCGCTTTTTTGACCCGGTATCCCTCCCGGAGCAGGATTTCGACTACGCGGTCACGGAAATCGCCCTGAATGACGATCTCGCCCTCTTTCGCCGTACCGCCCACACCGCATTTGCTTTTGAGCAGGCGTCCCAACTCTTTCAGGTCGTCGTCGCCGCCGACGAAACCTTTAACCAGAGTCACCTGTTTGCCTGCCCGCTGCTTGCGGTCGAGCCAAACCCGCAGGTTTTGCCGTGCGGGCGGCAATGTTTCGGCCGTCTCGGCCTGCTCCTGTTCGTATTGGAAATCGGGATTGGTCGAATAGACGACGTTGAGCCGGCTTTTCCAGTCGTTGTTACTCATGTTTCGGTACAGTTATTAACAAACAGGCGTCAGAACGGCAGATCGTCCACTTCCTGCGGAGCCGATGCGGCAATATCGCCGGACGGGGAAGGGGAGGACTGCGAAGATTGCGCTGCGCCGCCATAAGATCCTCCGTAAGAGTTGTCTGCCCCCGAGGCAGGTGCATCCCCGCGGCGCCCGAGCATCTTCAGGTCGTTGGCGACAATTTCGGTCGCATAGCGTTTATTGCCGTCTTTGTCCGTCCAGTCCCTCGTGCGGAGGCTTCCCTCGATATAGACCTGGCTTCCCTTGCGGATAAAGCGGTCGGCCACGTCGGCCAGGTTACGCCACAGCGTCACGTTATGCCATTCGGTATGCTCCTTGGTTTCCTGTGTCTGGCGGTTGTAGATCCGCTCGGTCGTTGCGATCCGCAGGCGCGCCACCTTGACACCGCCTTCGAGCGCTCTCACTTCGGGATCGGCTCCCACATTGCCGATCAAAATCACTTTGTTGATCATCGCTTTATACTTTTATTGACTAGTCCATACGCGGCCACGCCTTGTGGCTTTCGTTGCCTGCGCATCATTTCACTTCTTATTCCATTACCGGCATTCCACGTCCGACCGGCTTTCCTTCCGGTTACGGCCTCTGCCGGGATCGGCGGCCCCGTCAGAATCCCCTGCCGGGTTTCGGTTATAACGCTTCCAGCAGCGCAATAAAGAGCCGGGCCATTTTCTGCTGGGCCTTGCGGCCCTCCTGCTGCACCTCTTCGTGCGTGGATTTCAGACCGGACAGGCCGATGTTCGTAATGACCGATACGGCAAACACGGGCAGTCCCATATGCCGCGCGGCGATCACTTCGGGGGTAGTGGACATTCCCACCGAATCGGCCCCTGCAATGTGGAAAAAACGATATTCAGCCGGTGTCTCGTACGTCGGGCCCGTTCCACCCCAGTAGCAACCGTGTTGCAACGCAATTCCCTCACGTTCGGCTATCCCGTCAGCCAGCGCGATCAGCTCCCGGCTGTACGCTTCGCTCATATCGGGAAAACGGGGCCCCAGTTCTTCCGGATTAGGCCCGATCAACGGATTGGGAATCATATTGATGTGATCTGTGATTACCATCACGTCGCCGACATGGAAATCAGGATTGACTCCGCCGCCGGCATTCGACACGAACAGGTATTCGATCCCGAGCATTTTCAGCACGCGCACCGGGAAAACCACCTGCTGCGGTGTATAACCTTCATAATAATGGAACCGTCCCTGCATGGCCACGACACGCTTGCCGCCGAGCATCCCGAAAATCAACCGCCCGGCATGGCCGGCAACCGTCGAGACCGGAAAACCCGGAATATCTTTATAATCGAGTTGTGCAACGACCTGAATATTGTCCGCCAGGCCGCCTAGCCCGCTGCCCAGGATAATGCCCACCTGGGGTTTGAAATCGACCTTATTCCGGATGAAGGACGCTGTATTTTTGATTTGTTGTAACATACTGTTCGAGTTGGTGTAAGAACCTCTCCTCACGGTCTCCGATAAATTCCACGTGGATCGGTGCATAGTAGATTCTCCGCTGGATTTCCAACGGAATTTTCTTGCGGTTGGTCAGTTTAACCGCATCTTTTTCGGTCACGACGACGGCCGTATGTTCCGGGGACTCGGCGAGCATGCGTTTCAACCGCTCCATATCGCGCATGCGGTAAGTGTGATGATCGTCGAACAAAAGCTTGCCCACGATCTTATGATGCTGTGAAAGGGCACTTACAAGCGGTTTCGGATTCGCAATTCCGCTCATCACGATCACCGGATCATGAGGCTGAACCGCACGCCCGATCTGTTCGGGAAACAACGGCACCGGGTACCCCTGGGCCATCCGCGAAAAATAGAGCGACTGGTAAGGAAACAGTTCGAGCCGTTTCTTAACGATACGCATATCAAGCGGATTGATTGTTTCGGGACATTTGGTCACCAGCACGAAATTGGCCCGGTAAAGCTGGCTGCGGCTGTCGCGCAGCGTTCCCTGGGGCAGGAAAGAGTCGTGGTAGATCGGGTTGTTGTAATCCATCAACAGGATGTTGACCCACGATTCGACATAACGGTGCTGGAATGCATCATCCAGAATAATCAGGTTCACTTCGGGGTGCGCCTCCCTCAGGCGCCTGATCCCTTCGACCCTGCGCTCGCAGACGGCCACCGGAATCTCCGGATATTTCAGCTTGATCTGTTTGGGTTCGTCACCGATCGCCCGGAACGACGAGCGGACATCCGAAAGCACGAACCCGCGCGTTTTGCGTTTGTATCCGCGCGAAAGCACCGCTATGTTATAGCGCGATGCGAAATATTCGATCAGGTATTCCGTGACGGGAGTCTTGCCGGTACCGCCGACAGTGAGGTTTCCGACGCATACAATAGGGATATCGAACTCTTCGCTCCTGAGAATCTTCAGGTCGAAAAGCTTGTGCCTGATCCCGACGACCAGTCCGTATATCCAAGCCAGCGGAGCGGCCCAAAGCGTACGCAACATACCGAATCGTTCCAATCTTCAAAAGTAACTAAAAAAGACTGAATGTCAAATTTTTCACGGCAAATGCCGCGCAAAACCCCTCTCCGGCACCGGAACACTCAGTATTCGGCAGTCATTCAACGGATTTCCAACCGGTAGGGCATTACGGCCTGCACTCCCTGCCGTGAAAGGATCTTCTGTAATCCGGCATACTCCCGGTACAGTTCGCCCAGCCCGTTTTGCAAATGATCCACGCCGGCCCGGGCCGAAAGCAGCGTAAAGATGCGTGTGAACAGGTCGGGCGCCTGGCTCGGTACGCTGATGCTGAAATCGTCGCTGACCCCGGCCCGGTCGGCCGCGAGCGAAATCGCATCGGAAAGGCCGCCCCAGGCATCGATCAGCCCGTTGTCAAGCGCGCTGACGCCGGACCATACCCGGCCGCCGCCGATACTGTCCACCTGTGCTTCAGTCAGGTTGCGTCCTTCGGCTACATGCTTGACAAACCCTGCATAGACTCGCTCGACATTGTGTTGCAGATAATCCCGCTCGGCGGGGGATACCTCCCGGAACGGAAGCCCTATATCGGCCGACGGATTGGTCTTGGCGACATCCACCGTAACGCCGAGTTTATCCTTCAATCCCTGCCCGGCATTGAACAGCAGCCCGAATACCCCGATCGACCCGGTGATCGTAGTGGGAGAGGCAAGGATCACATCAGCCGGACACGCGATATAATATCCCCCCGATGCGGCTACGTTACCCATCGAAACGACGACCGGCTTTTCCGCACGGAGCAGTTCCATCTCATGCCAGATCACCTCCGAAGCAAGCGCACTGCCCCCGGGCGAGTTGACCCGCAGCACCACGGCCTTGACCTCCTCATCCCGGCGCAAATCGGCCAGTTTCGCCGCAAGCGTCTCGCCGCCCACCTCACGTTCCGGAGCCTCTCCGTCCACAATATCGCCTTCGGCATAGAGCACGGCGATCCGGTTGCCGGATCCTTTACCGCCGCTGCTGCCGACCTGACCCTGCATCACATAATCTTCCAACGAAATGAACCGGGTCTCCTGCTGCCCTGTCATCCCGGCCAGCATCGCCTCCATATCAGCGCTGTAAGCGAGTGAATCGACCATTTTTTTCTCCACTGCAAGCGCAGCATCGCCGATGGCAAGGGTCGAGGCATACTGTTGCAGTGCCGCCGAGTCGAGCGACCGCGCACGAGCGATTCCCCCCACGACGTGCGACCAGATCGTGCCGATCAATTCTTCGGTTTGCCGACGGTTCTCGGGACTCATCCGGTCCATAATAAACGGTTCCACGGCGGCTTTATAGGCACCGTGCCGGATCACTTCGGGCCGGACACCGAGCTTGTCGAGCAACCCTTTATAAAACATCACGTTCGACGAAAGCCCCTTCCACAGCAAAGTTCCCTGGGGATTGAGGTAAAGACGGTCGGCCACTGAACTGAGGTAATAAGTACCCTGGGTATAAAAATCGGAATAAGCTACCACGAACTTGCCCGAACGCTCCTTGAATTTGACCAATGCGTCGCGCAGCTCCTCCATCGTCGCCATCCCGAGCGGCATCACCGGCGACAGGTTCAGGTAAATACCATCGATATGCTTGTCGGATTCGGCCCGTTCGAGTGCGCCGAGCACATCGAGCAGGCCGAGCTCGCGGTTCATCCGCATCGTCACCCAATCGAGCGATGAGAGCGCTCCCTGCGAAGGGTTGTCCACGACCGGCGTCGCCAGGTCGATCTTCAGGACCGTATGCGCCGCGGGCGAGGAGACCGCAGCCGTATTGCCGGAGAGGGCACTCACGCCGATTCCGACCAGAACCATTACACCCAACACGGCGAAAAGAATGCCGCCGGCCACTACGGCAAGCAGCGAAGCGAAAAATGTTTTGAAAAATGCGTTCATCTTGTGATTGTTTAGGTACTCCGTACCGTTCGACTGCATTTGGTCCCTGTTTTGAAAGATTTCCAGTTCAGGACAAATCCCGTTCCGAAAACCGATGCCCGGTTTTTCCGGTCTGCAAGAGGACCGGCCACCGGCAAAACGTCCGGTGTAATCCGGCCTGGAGGAACTTTCGCAGGCTACCTGCACAAAAATAGTAACTTTTGGGAGATCCTGAGCAGTTTATTACCTTTGCGTACAACTATTAAACATCCGTCACAATGGACCAAAACGATATTCTGGAAGTCCTGCGCCGCGTGCAACACCCCGAAACGGGCACGGACCTCGTCTCGCAAGGTATGATTGAAAACCTGATCGTAACCGGAGACAAGATCCAGTTCACGCTCGCGTTTTCCCGCAGCCGCGACCCGTTCGCCGCATCGTTGAAAAAGGCGTGCGAAACCATCCTGTCCGAAACATTTCCGCAATATGCCGGTCATATTTCGGTCTTCATCAAAGAGGCACCCCCTAAAAAAATAGAACCCAAAAAACCGGAACCGGGAAGCTGGACGGGCGGGATCAAGCACATTATCGCGATCAGTTCGGCCAAGGGAGGCGTAGGGAAAAGCACCGTCACGGCCAATCTGGCGGTCGCCCTGCAGCGAATGGGCTACAGAGTGGGCATTCTCGACGCCGATATTTACGGTCCCTCGATGCCGACGATGTTCGGCGTGGAAGGTTACCAACCCGCCGGCGATGAAGAGGAAGAGGGAACGCCGCGTATCTATCCGGCGCTCAGCATGGGGGTCAAAGTAATGTCGATCGGGTTTTTCATCAACCCGAAAGACGCTTTGATCTGGCGGGGCCCTATGGCGACCAATGCACTGCGCCAGCTGACCCACCAGACCGATTGGGGAGAACTGGATTTCCTGCTGATCGACATGCCTCCCGGCACGGGCGATATCCACCTCTCGCTGATGCAGGACCTGAAAATTTCCGGGGCGATCATCGTCAGCACGCCGCAAAAGATCGCACTGGCCGACGTCCGGCGCGGCATCGGGATGTTCCGGGCCAAGCAGATCAATATTCCCGTATTGGGCATTGTGGAAAACATGGCCTGGTTCACACCGGCAGAACTGCCTGCAAACCGGTACTACATCTTCGGTAAAGGAGGAGCACAGGAGTTGGCCCGCAGTGAAAACATACCGTTGCTGGCTGAAATTCCGCTTATCCAGAGCGTCCGCGAAGCGGCCGATGCAGGAACGCCGGTCGCCACGCAGGAGAGCACCTCCGCCGCCTTTTACACCGGTTTGGCTAAAAACCTCGTAACGGAATTGGAAAAGACGGGACACTGACGATAACTTTTTCCACACTGCCTGTCAGTAAACTCGCTTCCAACTATTTATCACACCGAAGATCGTTTTAATAAATTGTTAACAGAACATTAAACCGGTGTGTATCGAAAATGAAAGTTTTCTCATCCGGGCTATTGTTTGTTCGATCGTTGAGTTGATATAGACGTTTTTAGCAGAGATGCAAACTTTTTTTGCTGTGATCTTTCAACACTCTCTTATCGGGTTTTCCACCGGTCCGGGATGCGGCCGATCGGATGTCGATATGTTGGCAACGCTTACCGACAACTGTCGATAACCGGATAAAAAAGGGGCATGGACACTTACCGAAGCAATATGATATGTTGATGGGTTGTTTTTATTAACTTTACATTTTATCATCCAAAATAGTTCCTCGGAATTATCAACACGGCCAACGCCTCTTATTATTACTCTTTTCTTTTTAAATTTTAAAAAGGAAATAAAAATATAAAAAAGAACTGTTCACACTGCTGCCTATGAAATCCGAAAAATTTTCACCCGACCAACTTCGCCGGATCGAACAGCTCCGGCAATTGGCCAAAGAGAAAAACGCCGTAATTCTGGCTCACTACTATACACGTCCGGAAATTCAGGAAGCAGCCGATTTTACCGGCGATTCGCTCGCGCTTTCCGAAAAGGCCGCACAGACAGATGCGGATATCATCCTGTTTGCGGGCGTTCATTTCATGGCCGAGACGGCCAAAATACTTTCACCGGATAAGAAAGTACTGCTGCCCGATCCGGCGGCGGGTTGTTCGTTGGCCGATTCGTGCGAAGCATCGGCGTTCGCAAAGTTTCTGGAACGGTATCCCGGTTATACGGTGGTCTCCTATGTCAATACGTCAGTGGGGGTAAAGGCCCTGACTGATATCTGCTGTACGTCGAGCAACGCCGTCGAGATCGTGCGTTCATTGCCGGTGAACGCCAAGATCGTCTTTGCGCCGGACCGCAACCTGGGCAATTACATCCAGAGCGTTACCGGACGCGATATGGTGGTATGGGACGGTGCGTGCCATGTGCATGAGGAATTCTCCCTCGAGAAGATTATCGAATTGAAAAAACAATACCCCGAAGCCAAAGTGCTGGCACATCCGGAATGCAAAAAGCCCGTGTTGCTGGTCGCCGACTATGTCGGCAGTACGGCTGCGCTGCTCAACTATGCGACGCAGAGCGATGCCGACACGTTTATCGTCGTCACCGAACCGGGTATCCTGCACCAGATGGCCAAGGACAATCCGTCGAAACGTTTCATTCCGGCTCCCCCGTCCGATTCGACATGCGGATGCAACGACTGTTCGTACATGAAACTCGTTACGCTCGACAAAATGTACGCGGCATTGCGTGACGAAACGCCCGAGGTGGTCATCGAAGAGTCGATCCGCCGCCGGGCCGAGCGTTCCATCCGCAATATGCTTGCTGCCAAACGCTGATTATGATATATTTGCGTGACAAAGCGTTTTGCACATGCGAGAATTCGCGAATCCAAACTAAAACCAAACGATAAATGAAAAGATGGGGAATGGCCCTTTGCTGTCTGCTGCTGGCAGCCGTGCAAGTCCGGGCTGACGAAGGAATGTGGCTGCTGCCTTACCTGCAGAAGCTGAATATTAAGGATATGAAGGCCAAAGGGCTCAAGCTTTCGGCCGAGCAGATTTATAACCTCAACGGTACATCGCTGAAGGATGCGATTGTGATTTTCGGCGGCGGGTGCACCGGAGAGATCGTATCGCCCAACGGATTGGTCTTTACCAACCACCATTGCGGTTACGGTTCTATACAGCGGCTCAGCAGCGTCGAACACGACTATCTGCAAAACGGTTTTTGGGCGATGGATTACCAAGAGGAGTTGCCTTGTCCGGGTATGTCGGTTACCTTTATCCGCAGCATCGAGGATGTTTCGGATAGGATTCTGCCTTTTCTGAGTGATTCGATGAGCGAGCAGCAACGGCAGAAACAGGTTGACGAACTGTCCGATAAGATCGTAAAGGAAGCATTGCCGGAAAAGAGTTCTAAAGAGGCGTTTGTCAAATCGTTTTTCGGCGGGAATCAATATCTGTTGTTCGTTGTGGAACAGTATACCGACCTGCGCCTGGTAGGAACCCCGCCCTCTTCGATCGGCAAATTCGGCGGAGATACCGACAATTGGATGTGGCCGCGCCATACGGGCGACTTTTCGGTTTTCCGGGTTTATGCCGATAAGGATGGTAAACCGGCACCGTATTCCAAAGACAATATACCTTATGCGACGCCGACCCATTTGAAAATATCGCTGAAAGGGGTAAAACCGGGCGATTATACGATGATCATGGGTTTTCCCGGATCGACCGAGCGTTACATGACCTCTTTCGAGATCGACCAGGTGCTGAACGTGGACAATCCGAACCGGATCTTTATTCGCGGCGAACGGCAGAAACTGATGATGGAGGATATGCAGGCCAGTGAGAAGGTACGCCTGCAGTATGCGAACAAATACGCCGGTTCTTCGAATTACTGGAAGAACTCGATCGGTGAGAGCCGCGGGTTGCGCAAATTGAATGTGAAGGGGCAGAAAGAGGCTTTGGAAGCACAATTTCAGGCCTGGGCGGCTGCCGATCCCGTCCGTCAGGCGAAGTACGGCGATGCGTTGAAACTGATTAAGGAGGCTGTCGCCGAGCGGATTCCGTATGAAAATTACCGGCAGTACATTTCCGAAGCGTTGTTGCGGGGAACTGAGATCATCGCAATGGCAGGAGTGGGGAACAGGCTGCTGAAAAAGGATTCCACGCGGTTGGATACGGTGGTGTTGGCAGCACTGGGTAAGGGACTGTCCGGCATGTATAAGGATTACAACCCGCCTACGGACCGGAAGATAGCCAAACGGATGATCCGGATCGTATACGACAGCCTGTCGAAAGAGGATCGTCCGGTCGAGCTGAATCGAATCGACAGCCTGTTTGCCGGAGATGTGGAACGATATGTGGATTTTCTGTACGATAATTCGATTTTCGCTTCCCGGCAACAGTTTGAGGCCTTCTTAAAGGATCCGGATATTGAAAAACTGAAAAACGATCCGGCTTACCGGCTCAATAAGTCGGTGATGCAGTCGTTCGGGCGGGATGCGAAAAAATTGTCGGAAATAGCCAAAAAATACCGCCGCGGGCACCGCCTTTTCATTGCCGGTCTGCTGGAAATGCAACCGGACAGGAAATTCTATCCCGATGCCAATTTCACTATGCGGCTTACTTACGGACAGGTACTTCCTTACCGGCCTGCGGACGGCGTTATTTACGATTATTATACTACCCTGGACGGTGTGATTGCCAAGGAGGATACGTCGAATCCGATGGAATTTACAGTTCCGGAAAAACTCAAGGAGCTGCACCGTGCCAAGGATTTCGGCCAATATGCCGAAGAAGGTACCGTGCGTGTGGGTTTCCTGAGCAATAACGACATTACCGGCGGTAATTCCGGCAGTCCCGTGCTTAACGGCAAAGGTGAGCTGGTAGGCCTTGCATTCGACGGTAACTGGGAGGCGATGAGCGGGGATATCGCGTTCGAACCCCGGTTGCAGCGTACGATCAGCGTCGATATCCGTTATGTTTTGTTCGTCATCGAAAAGTATGCCGGGGCGACCAGACTGATCGATGAATTGACGTTGGTACGTTAGGTAAAAAACGTGGCCCATTGAAAGGGGACTTCGGTATTCGCGAAGCGATTGCCGAAGTCCCCTTCTCATTTTATATGCAAACCGTTTTAAAATGTATCTTAAAGAGCGGTTTGTCCGCAAAATAACTTATTTTTGTAGCCAGAAGTCTATTAATCCGAAATTATGAGTACGGTCAACGAAGAGGCGGTTTCTAACGAGAGGTCGCTTAATTTTCTGGAAGAAATTATAGAAAAGAGCCTTGCCGACGGCGCGGTAAAACAGATTCATACGCGTTTCCCGCCTGAACCCAACGGCTACCTGCATATCGGCCATGCCAAAAGTATCTGCCTTAATTTCGGTCTTGCCAAGCGTTACGGTGGCCTTTGCAACCTTCGCTTCGACGATACAAACCCGGTCAAGGAGGATGTCGAGTATGTCGATTCGATTAAAGAAGATGTCAATTGGCTCGGTTTCCAATGGGCCGAAGAGCACTATGCTTCCGACTATTTCGAACAACTATATGATTGGGCTGTTGAGCTGATCCGCAAGGGAAAAGCCTATGTCGATGACCAGTCTCAGGAGGAGATACGCCTGAATCGGGGCACAGTAACGGTGCCGGGTAAGGAGAGTCCGTGGCGCAACCGCAGCGTGGAAGAAAACTTAGACCTGTTTGCCCGCATGCGGGCCGGGGAGTTTGCCGACGGCGAGAAAGTACTCCGTGCAAAGATCGATATGGCCCATCCCAACATGTTGTTGCGGGATCCGATTATGTATCGTATTCTTCATTCGGAACATCACCGTACGGGCGACAAATGGTGTATTTACCCGATGTACGACTATGCCCACGGGCAGTCCGATTCGATCGAAGGCATTACCCATTCGATCTGTACGCTCGAATTCGATGTGCACCGCCCGTTATACGACTGGTTTATTCAGCAGCTCGGTATTTTTGAAAGCCATCAATACGAGTTTGCTCGTTTGAACCTGACCTATACGATGATGAGCAAGCGTAAGCTGCTCCAGTGCGTGCAGGAAGGAATCGTCATGGGATGGGACGATCCCCGTATGCCGACGATTTGCGGGCTGCGCCGCAGGGGATATACCCCCGAGAGCATCCGGATGTTTGCCGACAAGGTGGGTGTGGCCAAGCGCGATAACGTGATCGACCTGGGACTGCTGGAATTCTGTGTCCGCGAGGACCTTAACAAACGCGCTGAACGCCGTATGGCAGTGCTGAATCCGATCAAGGTGGTGATTACCAATTACCCTGAGGGAGAGACCGAAATGATCAGTTGTGTCAATAATCCCGAAGATGAATCGGCCGGACATCGTGAAGTGCCTTTTTCGCGTGAAGTCTATATCGAACGGGACGATTTCATGGAAGTTCCCCCCAAAAAATATTTCCGCCTTTCACCCGGGAATGAAGTGCGTTTGCGGTATGCTTACCTGATCCGTTGCAATGAGGTAATTAAAAACGAACAGGGCGAAATCGTGGAGTTGCGCTGTACTTACGATCCGATGTCCAAGGGAGGTCAATCTTCCGATGGCCGGAAAGTGAAGGGGGTCATCCACTGGGTTTCGGCACCGCATGCCAAAGAGGCGGAAATACGCCTTTTCGACCGTTTATTTACACGCGAGAGCCTCGATGATATCGAGGAAGGCAAGACCTTTAAAGATTACTTAAATCCGGCTTCTTTGACCGTTGTGAAGGGATATGTGGAGCCTTCGCTCGCCGGGACGGCTCCCGGGAGCAAATATCAGTTCGAACGGATCGGATATTTCTGTGCCGACAAGGATTCTTCCGTTGAAAAACCCGTTTTCAACCGTACTGTTACCTTGAAAGACAGTTGGTCAAAAATGGCTGCGAAATAACCGGATCTGCCAATTCGTTTTACGTTGGGTACGATAGATTTTTAGCGATTGATTTTAAAAGTTTGGTTAACGGTTTGAATGACAATTAATTCGTAAAAATGTTCGCAAAATTCGGATTTTTTTTACTTCTTTTTACCGGACTGAGTCAATTATTATTTTCTCAAAATATTGATTATCAGATATATATAACTACACCAGGTTATACGTCGGTGCGCAGTTATAGCAAAGCGGATTTTGAGAAGGTCAAACACGATTTCCGGGTGATGAACGGACCGGTTACGATTACCGATTCCCTCTGTAACTCCGGAAAAACCGAAGTGCGGATGGTAATCGGATTACGGAAGTTCAGCTTTTTTGTCACACAGGAGACACCGATTATCCGGTTGGTGTACGACCGGAACAGGCGGATTTTCTCCGGGGCTGGATGCAATTTCGTAGAAAATGAGAATTTCAAATACACTCCGCCCTCTTTCAAAGGTAATTCGTTGGTGAAATTACCTGAAATTTTACTGGCCGATATCAATCGGACGATTGAAGACCGTTCTTTATTAAAGAAAGATAGTGCCACGGTTTTTGTGATCGAGGCGGATATTGACGAAAACGGTATGATCCATCGGATTGTACCGTTGAGCGATACGTTGCGGCAGTATTCGAAGGTGATTATCGACCAAATTTATGACAAGGCCGTTCGAGGTTGGCAACCTGCAATGCGAAACGGGATACCATACCGGGCGCTTGCACAAATGACGTTTGAATTGACGAAATAAATCGTTTATTTTAAATAGTAAAAAGCCGAAACTTTTAAAGTTTCGGCTTTTTGATTTCAATAATTTGCTTTTCAGAGATTTATTTGTTTGGAATTTTCTCTGTTAATCGAAGTTCCGAATTCGACTTTCTGAGTATAATAAATTTTTTTGCTCAAAATTTTTTGTAAGGAAAGTCGTTTTCGTAAAGAATGAATTGAATCGGTATAAAATTAGATCGATTTCGTAATTTTCATGGCACAAAAATGCGGCCCGCACATCGAACAATGATCGGCACCCGATCCGATCATTTCAAAGTGCATTTTGCGTGCCCGCTCCGGATCGAGCGATAAATTGAACTGATCGTTCCAACGCATGTCGAAGCGCGCTTTACTCATTTGCAGGTCGCGTTCCGCTGCCCCCGGATGTCCTTTGGCGATATCCGCAGCATGGGCGGCAAGCTTGAAAGTTACTACTCCTTCCCGTACATCGTCGCGATTCGGCAATGCAAGATGCTCTTTGGTTGTTACGTAACAAAGCATCGATGTCCCCATCCAACCGATCATTGCGCCGCCTATGGCCGAAGTTATGTGGTCATATCCGGCTCCGATATCGCTTACAAGCGGTCCTAATGTGTAGAACGGGGCTTCGTCGCACCATTCTATCTGTTTCTCCATATTCTCGCGTATGAGGTGCATCGGTACGTGTCCGGGACCTTCAATAATGACCTGAACATCGTGTTTGCGTGAAATACGGGCCAGTTCTCCCAGTACTTTCAATTCACCGAACTGGGCTTCATCGTTGGCATCGGCGATACTACCCGGACGAAGTCCGTCTCCCAGAGAGAAAGCGATGTCGTACTTTTTCAGTAATTCGCAAATCTCTTCGAAATGCGTATACAGGAAGTTTTCCTGATTGTTGTGGCTCATCCATTTGGCCATGATCGATCCACCGCGGGATACGATACCGGTCACACGCTTCAGTGCTGCCGGTATATGTTCTCTTAAAATGCCTGCATGGATAGTGAAATAATCTACTCCTTGTTCGGCTTGCTCGATCAGGGTTTGTTTGTATACATCCCAATTGAGGTCTTCTATTTTGCCTTTCACTTTTTCGAGAGCCTGGTACATAGGTACGGTACCCAGCGGGACTGGAGTGTTACGCAGGATCGCTTCGCGGGTTTGGTGTATGTCTTTCCCGGTCGAAAGATCCATTACGGTGTCGGCTCCCCATTTGACGGCCCAAAGCGCTTTTTCCACCTCTTCATCGATCGATGAACCCAAGGCCGAGTTTCCGATATTGGCATTGATTTTAACCAAAAATTTATTGCCGATGATCATCGGTTCCGCTTCGGGGTGACGATAGTTTGAGGGCAGGATGGCACGTCCGGCGACAATTTCATCCCGAACCATTTCGGGAGTAATTGCGTCTTTTTCCAGACAACCCTGACTTTCCCGAATCGCGACGTACTCCATTTCGGGAGTAATAATTCCGTGTTTGGCATACCATAATTGCGTATGAAGTTCGCCGTCTTTTTCCAGCCGGTCTTTGATCCATGCTTCACGGACTTTCGGTAATCCTTTCCCTGTATCTATTTTATATCCGTTATCCGTATAGACACCTGTTGTATCATAAAGGATAACTTTAGTCCCGTTTTGGAGCGTCACTTGCCGCATCCCGACACGAATAGGATGCAATTTTCCTTTTATGTAAATTTTTTCTGCGTTGTTCGATGAGAGATCAAAGATATTGTTATCCATGACTTAGGTGTTCCACGTGGAACAATATTAGTTGTTAGGTTTGTTTTGTAAGTTAATGTTCCACGTGGAACATTAACTGATTTTCACTTTTGTCTTGTTTGTGCAATTAAATTCTACCTTCCGAAATAGACCAATAGGACATTGATGTCGGCAGGGGAAACCCCCGGTATTCGGGATGCCTGTCCGATGGTCGACGGTTTAATTCGGGTCAGTTTCTGCCGTGCTTCGATTGAGAGCGCCTTCAATGAATTAAAATCGAAATCTGGCCGGATCGAAATATTTTCCAGTCGAACCATCTTGTCTGCGATGTGCCGTTCCCGTTCGATGTATCCATGATACTTGATTCGGATCTCCGCTTCTTCGACAATCTCCTCGGTGCACTGGTTTTGTGTCAAGTACTCCTGTAACCCCGGCAGATGATCGGCCAGCCCATTTAGGGTAACTTTATTGCGTAAGAGGATATCGTAGAGCTTCCGGCCTTGTGTCAGGGGGGTGGAATCGATCGTTTTAAAATACTCCGATAAATCGGCTGGCGTGACACTCTCCCGGCGAAGGAAGGAAATAAGCGATTCTACGGACGATTTTTTTTGCTCCATCGCCCGGTACCTTTTTTCGCTTACAAGGCCGATTTTGTGTCCGATCGGAGTCAGTCTCACGTCGGCATTGTCTTGCCGGAGTAAAATTCTGTATTCGGCCCGGCTCGTGAACATACGATAGGGTTCGTCCACGCCTTTGGTTACTAAATCGTCGATCAACACGCCGATATATGATTCGTCACGGCGGAGCACGAGCGGTTCTTCGTCACGCAGTTTCAATACGGCATTGATTCCTGCTATAAGTCCCTGTGCTCCAGCTTCTTCATATCCGGTTGTGCCGTTTACCTGTCCTGCAAAATAGAGCCCTGAAATCAGTTTTGTTTCGAGCGAGTGATAGAGTTGTGTCGGTGGAAAATAGTCATACTCAATGGCATAACCAGGCCGGTAGATGTGTACATGTTCCAGCCCTTTGATCTTTTGCAATGCGGCGACTTGTACTTGCCAGGGAAGTGAAGATGAAAAACCGTTCAGGTAATATTCGTTCGTATGTTCGCCTTCCGGTTCGAGGAATAATTGGTGCTCGTTTTTTTCCGAAAAGGTGCGGAGTTTATCTTCGATGCTCGGGCAATATCGTGGACCGATTCCTTTGATCGTTCCATTGAAGAGTGGTGAGTCGGCAAAACCGCTCCGCAGCAAATCGTGCACTTCTTGAGACGTGTACACGAGAAAACAGGGTTTTTGCTTGTCAACAGCTTTTGTTTCAGGGCTGTATGAGAATTTGCCCGGGTTTTCGTCGCCCGGTTGTTCGTTGAGCTGTGAGAAATCTATCGTACGTGCGTCCAGGCGAGCCGGCGTACCGGTTTTCATGCGGCCGACTTCGAATCCGAGTGCGGCCAGTTGTTCGCTTAGACCGTGTGACGCCGCATCACCGGCGCGCCCTCCTTCGGCCTGCGAGCGGCCGATATGCATCAAGCCGCCCAAGAAGGTTCCTGCGGTAAGGATAACGGCTTTTGCGTTAAATTCGACCCCCATATGGGTCTTAATGCCACGAGCGTGCCCATTGGCGACTAACAGTTCATTTACGCTGTCCTGCCAAAGGTAAAGGTTCGGTATATTTTCGAGCGTTTCGCGCCACAATTCGCTGAAGCGCATCTTGTCGCACTGCGCGCGCGGACTCCACATGGCGGGGCCTTTCGAGCGGTTCAACATGCGGAATTGGATCGTGGAACGGTCGGTAATGATTCCCATGCGGCCGCCCAAGGCATCTATTTCACGGACGATCTGTCCCTTTGCGACTCCGCCTACGGCCGGATTACACGACATCTGTGCGAATTTGGTCATGTCCATCGTCACCAACAGCGTTTGGCAACCCATGGTTGCCGCCGCTGCCGCCGCTTCACATCCGGCATGCCCTCCTCCCACTACAATGATATCGTATTCGAATAACATGTTGTTGTTTATTTGCTATTTAAGCTGTATTGCCCTGAAACGGACGGATATTTTTGCTTAAACAAAATCCGGCCGAGACTTCCTTGTGTTGCCACTCTCGGCCTGCCCTTTTTTCTTTCTATATCAGTTACTGTTTTTCTTGCTTTCAATTTTACTCGCCTTCGTCGTGCGCTTCCCGGATCGCCAGGTATTTATCCTCGAGCGCATGCATGTGCGCCTCTTCTTCAGGCGTTTTGTCTCCATACCCCAACAGGTGCAGTACTCCGTGGATGATTACGCGTGCGAGCTCGTTTTCGAACGGTACGCCGAATGTCTGCGCATTGGCACGCACGGTATCGATGCTGATCATCAGGTCGCCCGAAATAATCTTTTTTTCCGTATCCGTGTAATCGAACGTGATGATGTCAGTATAATAATCGTGCGACAAGTATCGCCGGTTGATTTCCAACAGTGCCGTGTCCGAGCAGAAGACTACTGTAATATCTCCGGTGCGATGGCCCTCCGCCTTCGCTGTGCGGCGTATCCAGTCGGTCGTTTTTCTGCGTCCACTGAAGCGGAAAGAGCAATCCTGCGTCTGGTATTGTACGGCCATTCCGGCGTAATTTTTATTAGTTTTTAATAAGCTATAATATTATACTTTATTAATGTATAATATCTGTCTTGTTGTTATTTTTTTGTAATCAGCCGGTTACCTTCTGAGCCATTGTTCCGGGTTCAGGTTTTCTGTTTCCTTCCAGATCTCGAAATGCAGCACGCAGTCATCGCTGTCGTCACTGTTCGAGAGGCGCCCGATCACTTGGTTCAAGGTCACTTTATCCCCCGTTTTCACATTTACGCTGGCCAGGTTCGAGTAAGTGGTCAGGTAGTTACCGTGGCGGATTATGACGGTATTGTTGAGTCCCTGCACGAAGACAATCTGGGTGATATCGCCCTCGAATACCGCACGTACTTCCGCGCCGCTTCCCGAAGCGATATTGACGCCCTTGTTGTTTACCATCAAACCTTTCTGTGTGGCGTGCGGATGGACGCCGTAGCGGTCTACGATCACGCCTCCGCGGACGGGATAGGGCAGCAGGCCTTTGTTTTGGTCGAACCGTCCCGACAGGTTCGCGATGTATTCCTCCTGCGCGGCCGATTTCGGAGTCGCGCGGTTTTTACGCGCCTCTTCGGCTATAATCGCCTGAATACGCTGTTGCAGTTTGTTGATCTGGCTCTGTTTTTTGCGGATTTCCGACGACAGTTTACCCGATTTCGTATTGATTTCGGACAGGGATGATTGGTACTGCTTTTCATCTTTGCCTAACGAGGAGACCTCTTGTGTACGCGTGTCGCGGACTTTGGTCAGTTCCGCTTTCCTGTTTTCGAGCTCTCCGATCTGTACGTGAAGCGAATCGGCTACGGATTTAATCTGTTCGGCTTTCTGCTGGCGCATGCGGTTGTAGCGGCGCATGTAGGAGATACGTCGCGTGGCGTCGTTGAAATCCTTCGAAGCGAACAGAAAGACGAGAAAATTGTTCAGTTTGTAGTTCTTGTAGGCAGCATAAACCATATCCGCGTACTCTTTCCGCAATTGGGTCAATTCGTTCTGCATCGCGTGAACGGTGTCGTTTTTGGTGCCGATATCGCCGTTGATCACCTGGGTTTGTTTTTCGAGGTTCGCGATGATCTGCTTACGGTTGCGAATACGATTCTGGATCAGTTTGAGTTGGTTTTGGGTTACCTGCTTATCTTTTTTTGTTTTGGCCAGCAGTTCGTTTGTGGCGCGAATCTCCTCTTCGGCCCTGCGGATTTCGTCACGCAGCGCATCGAGACTTTGGTTTTGCGCCGCGAGGTTCAGTGCGCAAAAGAGCGCTGCGAGAATTAACAGCAAACGGGGTCGGTTCATTTTGTCTCTACCTGTTTAAGTCGTTTGTCTATCTCTTCTGAATCGTATCCCTTCTCCCGGGCCTTTTCCCAGTAAAAAACGGCCATGAAGTTATCTTTCAGCGCATAGAGGATGTCCCCGTAATGCAGGAACAATTCGTCGCTGCCGCTTTGGTCCAGAGCAAGGGCCTGCTGCATGAGCGTTTTGGCCTCTTCGTACCGCCCCAGCTTAAAAAGCACCCAGGCCCGCGTGTCGAGGTAGGTCGGGTTGTTTGGCGACAGTTCACAGGCTTTTTCAGACATTTTATCGGCCAGCGACAGTTTTTCGTCTTTTTCGCTCAGGTAATAGCTGTAATTGTTGAGAATCATAGAATTGTCCGGATCGTACTTCAGCCCCTTGCGGTAATAGCCGTAAGCGCCCGGACCGTCTTCCATTTTCTGCCTGTTGTCGCCCAATGTTCCGTAAATCACACTTCGCAGCGAATCGGTACGGGTCAGTTTCAATGCCTTGAGAAACTCCTTTTCCGCACCGGCATAATCTTCCATGAAGTAGAACATGCCGAATCCTTTGCGCAGGTAAAATTCGGGATCGGACGGAAATTTTTCGAGCGCCAGTGCGGTGTATTTGGCTACCGAATCAGGATGTTTGAGGTATGACTCCATGTCGAGAATCTCGGTAAATACCTCCCGTTGCGGTGCCGAGTCGGTGACATGGGATTTGTAGAGTTGCAGCGCACCTTCGAGATTGCCCGATGAAATCAGGTGGTTGCCGTACAGTTGCGTGATGCGAAAATCGTTCGGGTTTTTGATTGCCAGATCCGAGATCAGGTTGTTGATCTGGAAAAAATTGGCGCGGTAGAAATCTTTCGAAGAGGTGATCTCTTTGAAGAAATCTATCTTCGTCTCGAGCGGAATGTCGTTGGCTTCGAATAGCTGGCGGGCTGTCGAGAGGAAATTCACGTCGTCGCCCCGGCGTTTGTAAAATTCGTTCAGCGAGACCAATACCTGTGTATTGTTGGGGCTGAGCGTCCGGGCCTGCTTGTAGGCGTCCAGCGCCAGCGAGTCGCGTCCTATCGCCGCATAGGTTTCGGCCAGTGCGACGAAATTCGAGGCATCGTACGGGAAGTTTGCCGTCAGTTCCTTGGCTTCCCGGAGCGCTTTATCGTACAGTTTTACATTGATCAACAACTGCCGTTTGTAGCCTGACACTCCTTCGATGATCCCGAAACGGGTTTCGGCCGTGTCGAGTACCGAGATGGCCGAAAAAGGCTGTCCCTGCTGTTCGTACAAAGCTGCGAGGCGTACGTAGTTATCGGGATTGCCTGGTGCGAGTTTCAGCAGTTTGTTGTAAACCCGCAGCGCTGAATCGTAAGCTTTCGTTCCCAGATAGAGCTGTCCGAGTTGGGTGAGATACCACGTATTCGCCGAATCGAGCCGCAAAGCGTTGCGGCTGTAAGGAATTGCCTGTTGGGGTGTTTGGGCAAACAGGTTGGCCAACTCGTAATAGGTCGGTGCGTGCAGCGAATCCAGTTTGAGCACCTCGCCGAACAGTGCGGCACTGCGACGGGGATCACCGTGCATCAGGCTGTTTTTGAGTCCTTCCGTATAGAGGAAAGTGGCCCGTTCCGGTGTCGGATAGTATTTGGCGGCACGCACGGCCGGATCTGCCGCAGCCCCCCGCGACCCTCCGTGCGAAACGACGGAGCAGGAGAGGAGAACGGTGGCCGTAACGGCGATATAGAACAAGTTGCTTCCCTTCATAGGCTTGGATCGGTGGGGGATTAGATCACCGAATCGAACTGGCGCAGGAACCTGACGTCGTTTTCAAAATAGAGGCGCAGGTCTTTTACTCCGAATTTCAGCATCGCGATCCGTTCAACTCCCATGCCGAATGCGAAGCCGGAATATTTTTCCGGATCGATACCCGATGCCTCGAGTACATTGGGGTCTACCATTCCACAGCCCATGATTTCGAGCCATCCGGTGTGCTTGCAGACGTTGCATCCCTTGCCCCCGCAGAGGTTGCAGGAGACGTCTACTTCGGCCGACGGTTCGGTGAACGGGAAATAGGAGGGGCGCATACGGATCCGGCTCTTCTCGCCGAACATCTCTTTGGCAAAGTAGAGGATGCTCTGCTTCATGTCTGCGAACGAGACATTTTCGTCGACGTAGAGTCCTTCGACCTGATGGAAAATGCAGTGCGCGCGGTACGAGATAGCCTCGTTGCGGAACACGCGGCCCGGGCAAATCACGCGAATGGGCGGTTTCTGGTGCTCCATCGTGCGGACCTGAATCGAACTGGTGTGCGTGCGCAGCAGGATATCGGGGTTCTTTTCGATGAAGAAGGTATCCTGCATGTCGCGGGCCGGATGTTCGGGCGGAAAGTTCAGGGCCGAGAAAACATGCCAGTCGTCCTCGATTTCAGGGCCTTCGGCTACCGTGTAGCCCAGGCGCGCAAAAATGCTGACGATCTCGTTTTTGACCAATGAGATCGGATGGCGGCTGCCGATAGGATCGTTGCTGCCCGGGCGGCTCATGTCGATCCATGCACCGCTGTCGGCGGTGTTGTTCTCGCTGTTTTCGAGTTCGGTTTTCAGGGCATTGATCTTTTCGATCGCACGGGTCTTCAGCGTATTGATTTTCTGACCCAGTTCCCGTTTCATTTCGGGGGCCACGGTTTTGAATTCGTCCAGGATGTCGTTGAGCTGACCCTTACGGCCGAGCAGCCGCACGCGGAACTCTTCGATCTCCGCCGCAGCCTGCGGTTTGAACTCTTCAACCCGTTTGAGCAGGTCGTTTATTTTCTCAATCATCTTTATTGTTGGCTGTTTTTTCGCTATATTTACACGTTATAGTAAAAGAATTCCGATCTTTGAACGTTTTCAATAGACGGACACCCTTCAGGCCGGTGCGATACGGATCGTAAACCTTAACCGTTCGGGGTTATTTAACAGACAAAGTTAAGAATTTATTTTGAAGATGACCCACCTCAGAGGCATAATTACGCTGATCCTGCTGCTCTCGGCCACGCTGGCATCGGCCCAGCGCGTGGGACTCGTGCTGAGCGGCGGGGGCGCCAAAGGGCTTTACCACATCGGCGTGATCAAAGCTTTGGAAGAGAACGGCATTCCGATCGATTACGTGTCGGGTACCTCGATGGGTGCGATTATCGCGGGCCTGTATGCTATCGGTTATACTCCGGAGCAGATGGCGGAAATTTTCGAATCGAACCAGATCAAATACTGGATGTCCGGCAAGATCGAGGACAAATATATCTATTATTTCAAACAGCGCCGGCCCAATGCCGCGATGATTACGCTGCGGATCGATTTCCGCAATCCCCAGCGGATAGCGAAATTGCAGCTCCCGACGAGCTTGATTCAGTCGAACACACTCGATCTGGCTTTCGTCGAATTTTTCTCGGGACCCTCGGCCCAGTGCGGCGGTGACTTCGACAAGCTTTTCGTTCCGTTCCGCTGCATCGCTACCGACGCGGCCGCACGCAAAGAGGTGGTTTACCGCGGGGGGGATCTCGGCAAAGCGATCCGCGCGTCGATGACCATTCCGCTCGTATTCCGCCCGATCAAACAGGATTCCACGCTACTTTACGACGGCGGCATCTACAACAACTTCCCGTGGCAGGTGTTGCAGGAGGATTTCAAGCCGGATATCCTCATCGGCAGCAAATGTGTCGAAGGCAACTCCAAACCCAAGGAAGACAACCCGATGGAGCAGATCCTCGCGCTGACGATGATGCATACCGATTATGACCTTCCTTCGGACGAAGACATTCTGATAGACCATACGTTCGACGATGTGACGACGCTCGATTTCAGTAAAGCGGCTTATGTGATCGACCGGGGCTATCAGGACGCGATGGCTAAAATGCCGCAGATTCTCGAGCGTGTCGTGCGCCGGGCCGACACTACAGAATTGGACCTGCGCCGGGCGGCTTACCGCATGTCGTTGCCGAAACTGGTGTTCGACAAGTACGAAATCAGCGGGATGGGCAAGAAGCAGACGCAGTACATGAAGCGGATTTTGCAGCTCGACAAAAAACTCGAAGAGCAGAAGTTGTTCGATTTCGACCAGTTCCGTTCCGAATATTTCAAAATGCTATCCGAAGGCGAAATTGAGGGCGATTTCCCTGACGTCGCTTACAACGACACGACCAAATCGTTTCAGTTGGATCTGCACCTGCGCACCAAACCGAGCCTCAAGTTGATGTTCGGCGGTAATATCTCTTCCACGTCGATGAACCAGGCTTATGTGGGAGTAGAGTACCGGCGGCTCGGACGCAACATGCATACCTACAATTTCGACGGTTATTTCAGCGCGCTTTACTCTTCGGTCTTCGTCGGGGGACGGAACGACTTTTTCTGGAAAATTCCCTTTGCGGTCGATTACGGATTTTATTACAACTACTACAACTTTTTCAAGAGCGACTTCGGGATGCTCTCCAAGCATAACGACCTGAGTTTCGCCAAGCAGGGCGACCTGCACCTGACCGCCGGGCTGAGCATGCCGACCGACCGTTTCCAGGCTTTCTCGATGCGTTTCAACATTGGCCGGGAAAATTTCCGCTATTTCCAGAGCACCGGTCATTCGGACGACGATGTGATGGACCAGAGCCGGTTTCCGTTCCTGGGCGTCAAACTCGAACTGGCCCGCAACAATCTCAATTACCTGATGTATCCCACACGCGGACTCAGGCAGTCGATCTCGGCGATCTATGTCAGCGGATTGGAATACTATACCCCCGGCACGTTTGCACCTACGGCGGATCGCGTCGAGGAGAACCGCTACTGGTTCGGGGCCCGGTTTACACGCGAGCAGTACTTCCGCATTGCGAAGTGGTTTTCACTCGGCTACCTGGTCGACGGGGTGATTACGACCCATCCGTCGTTCTCGAACGAATATGCGACGAACATCTCTTCGCCCGCCTTCCAGCCGACGCCGCACAGCCGGCTGGTTTACCTGAAGGATTTCCGCAGCAAGTCGTTTATCGGCGGCGGAATCATCCCGACGTTCGAATTCGGACCGAGGTTCTATTTGAAAAACAGCGTTTATGCGTTTTTGCCGGAAGATGCGAACAAAAGTACGGCCGACGTGCGCAAGCGGTTACGCTACATTTTCAATTCATCGCTGGTGTACCAGACGCATATCGGCCCGATCAGCCTGACCCTGTCGAAATATGATGCGACGACGAGCCACAACTGGTTCCTTACCTTTAATTTCGGCTTTATGTTGTTCAACGGAAGCGGCCTATTCTATTGATCTGAAAAGGATCGGGAAAATGCGACCGATTTCCCGATCAATATCAAATTGGTTTCAAAGCGTGAAACACCTGTTCCGGAGGCAATTTTTATCTGGGGACTGTAGGATTTTCTGATGAAGGGATTCCCTGTGCGGATGGCTGCCGGGCGGTCCTGGTTTGTTATTTTGCGAAAAAAACGCTATTTTTGCACTCACAAAAAAATTACACAGATGGCAACAACAGCAGATATTAAAATCGGAATGTGCATCGAATTCAACGGTAAGACCATGCAGATCGTTGATTTCCAGCATGTAAAACCGGGCAAGGGGCCTGCATTCGTCCGTACGAAACTCAAGAACCTGGAAAACGGCCGTACGATTGACAATACCTTCACGGCAGGGGTTGCCATCGAACCGGTTCGCGTAGAACGCCGTCCTTACCAATACCTGTACGAAGACGATATGGGTTGCAATTTCATGCACACCGAGACGTTCGAGCAGATTATAATCAACCGCGACCTGATTGATAACTCCGACCTGATGAAAGAGGGCCAGGTAGTGGAAGTGATGTTCCACACCGAAAAAGAGACCGTACTCTCTGCAGAGTTGCCGCCGATCATCGACATGGAGGTGACTTATACCGAACCGGGTGTCAAAGGCGATACCGCTTCGACCAACTCGCTGAAACCCGCTACGGTCGAGACCGGTGCTACGATCAAGGTTCCGCTGTTCATCCAGACCGGCGAGAAAATCCGCGTCGATACCCGCACGCGTGAATATTACGAGCGCATCAAATAATTACCTTTCATAAAATCTATACCGGAGCCGCTCCCCAAAGGGAGCGGCTTTTTTGTGTTGCCGTACAGCCCTATGGCGGGTATCTTTCCGGCGAGCGTACTATTTGTCTGTTGCCGGACGTTTTTAAACGGATCGGGGAGGGATTATTTGCGGCGGTCTCGAGCCGGGACAACCGGTTGGGGATCGTCGAAATCGACCGGGGGAAGCTTGCTCATCAGCGAGCGCACCTGTGCCGCACGGCGTACGACATAAGACGAAGGTGCGGCGATTTTCATCCGGATCGGATTGGGCAGCACCGAGGCGATCATCGATGCCTCGTGGCGGTTGAGGTGCTCGGCCGTTTTGCCGTAGACCTGCCGTGCGGGAGCTTCGACGCCGTACATGTTCTCACCCGTTTCGATCACATTGAGGTAGACTTCCATGATACGCCGCTTGTCCCAGAAAGTCTCGATCAGGAAGGTATAATAGGCTTCGACTGCTTTGCGCGTCCAGGTACGCGACGGGAGGCAAAAAACGTTCTTTGCGGTTTGTTGCGATATGGTGCTGCCTCCGCGGATGCGGCCCCCTTCGCGGTTCTCGTCGAGCGCCTTGTTGATGGCGTCCCAGTCGAAACCGCGGTGGGTGAGGAAATTGTTGTCTTCGGTGGCGATCACTGCCCGTACCATCGAGAGGTTGATGCGGTGCAGCGGCACCCAGTTCGATTGCACGGAGAGCCCCTTGTCCGGGAAGTTTTCTACCAGGCGGAGCACCTTGAGCGGAGTCACAGTGACGGGTATCACCCTGGCGATGAGCACAGAACTCACCGAGAGCGTGAAGAAGAAGATCGCCAAATATACAAGCAGCCGTCCGAGGTATCGCATTTGGGTATTTTTCGTTTTACGGATCGCGCGGGTTTCTGGCCGGAGGCCCGGCGCTTCCGGTTACAAAAATAGCGGTAAAATGGATACGATAGCTTCTAAAATGGGTTTTCCGGGTAAAATTAATGCCGTTTATTTTGAGACGGTTTAAAATAATAGAAGTATATTTGCACGGATTATGCTTTCCGTAATCTGTTTTTTAACGCCGACAAAACACATATTGACATAATAGTTTATTGTAAGATGGCACAGAAAAAATTTATTACTTGTGACGGTAACTATGCAGCGGCACACATCGCGTATATGTTCAGCGAGGTGGCTGCTATTTACCCCATCACGCCGTCGTCGACGATGGCCGAATTGGTGGACGAATGGGCTGCACAAGGCCGTAAGAACATCTTCGGCGAAACGGTCAAAGTGGTCGAGATGCAGTCCGAGGCGGGCGCAGCCGGTGCAGTGCACGGTTCGCTGCAGAGCGGCGCGCTGACTTCGACGTTCACCGCTTCGCAGGGATTGCTGCTGATGATCCCCAACATGTACAAAATCGCCGGTGAACTGCTCCCGGGCGTGTTCCATGTTTCGGCCCGCGCCCTGGCTGCGCAGAGCCTTTCGATCTTCGGCGACCATCAGGACGTTATGGCAACCCGCCAGACGGGCTTTGCGATGCTGGCTACCAGCAGCGTGCAGGAGGTGATGGACCTGGCCGGACTGGCCCATATCCTGTCGATCAAATCCCGCGTGCCGTTCATGCATTTCTTCGACGGTTTCCGTACGTCGCACGAGATCCAGAAGATCGAGCTGATCGACGACGAGGCACTCAAAGGATTGCTCGACCAAAAGGCACTCGCCGAGTTCCGCCAGCGTGCGCTGAATCCCGAGCACCCCGTTACGCGCGGTACCGCCCAGAATCCCGACATCTATTTCCAGTCGCGTGAGGCCGCCAACCGTTTCTACGATGCGATTCCCGACATGACCGCCGAGGCGATGGTCCAGATCAGCAAAATTACCGGCCGCGAGTACAAGCCGTTCGTTTACTATGGCGATCCCGATGCCGAGAATATCATCATCGCGATGGGTTCGGTGACCGAGACGATCAAGGAGACGGTCGATTACCTGCGTGCCAAAGGCGAGAAAGTGGGCGTTATCACCGTACACCTGTACCGTCCCTTCTCGGCTAAATACCTGCTGAACGTGCTGCCGAAAAGCGTGAAACGTATCTGCGTGCTCGACCGCACGAAGGAACCGGGCGCGAACGGCGATCCGCTGTACCTCGACGTGAAAGATATTTTCTACGGTCAGCCCGGCGCCCCGATGATTATCGGCGGTCGCTACGGCCTCTCGTCGAAAGACACCACTCCGGCGCAAATGCTTGCCGTGTTCAACAACTTGAAAGCCAATGAACCGAAAAATCAGTTCACGGTCGGCATCGTCGATGATGTGACTTTCAAGTCGCTGCCTGTGGGCGAGGAGATCAGTCTGGCCAAACCGGGTACGTTCGAGGCGCTGTTCTTCGGATTGGGTGCTGACGGTACGGTGGGCGCAAACAAAAACTCGATCAAAATTATCGGCGGTTCGACCGATAAATATTGCCAGGCCTACTTCTCTTACGACTCAAAGAAATCAGGCGGTTACACTTCATCGCACCTGCGCTTCGGCGACAAACCGATCACGTCGCCTTACCTGGTCACTACCCCCGACTTCGTAGCCTGCCACGTACCTTCGTACGTCGATAAATACGATGTGCTCAAAGGACTGAAAAAAGGCGGTTCGTTCCTGCTCAACAGCATCCACGATGCCGAGACGACCAAGGAGACGCTGCCCGACCACATGAAGAAATACCTGGCCGAGAACCAGATCAACTTCTACATCATCAACGCGACGAAGATCGCGATGGATCTCGGACTGGGCAGCCGCACGAACACGATTATGCAGAGTGCCTTCTTCAAGATCGCGAACGTGATTCCGTTCGACAAAGCCGTCGAGGAGATGAAGAAAGCGATCTACAAGACTTACGGCAAAAAAGGCGAGGAGATCGTAAGCATGAACTACGCCGCTGTCGATAAGGGCGGTGCAGAAGTACACAAGGTGGAAGTTCCTGCAGAATGGGCCGACATTACGGTCAAGGAGAACGGTGCCACTGCCGACGATGTTCCCGAATTCATTTCGAAAGTCGTTCGTCCGATCAACGCCCTTAAGGGCGACGATCTGCCGGTGAGCGCATTCCTCGGCCGCGAAGACGGTACGTGGGATGCCGGGACCGCTGCTTACGAGAAGCGTGGTATCGCTGTGAACGTTCCGCAGTGGTTGAGCGAGAACTGTATCCAGTGTAATCAGTGCGCCTATGTCTGCCCGCACGCTGTGATCCGTCCGTTCCTGCTGACCGACGAAGAGGTTGCCGCCGCTCCCGAGGGCATGACGACCCTGCAGGGTGTCGGTGCGACGAAGGCTTACAAGTTCCGGATCCAGATCAGCCCGCTGGACTGCACCGGCTGCAGCAACTGCGCCGATGTCTGTCCGGCTCCGACCAAGGCTCTGGTGATGAAGCCGCTCGAATCGCAGCTCGACCAGGAGAAATACTGGGATTACCTGACCAAACACGTGGGTTACAAGGATACCGTGGTCGACAAGACCAAGACTGTGAAAAACAGCCAGTTCGCACAGCCGCTCTTCGAGTTCTCGGGTGCTTGTGCCGGTTGCGGCGAGACGCCTTACATCAAACTGATCACGCAGATGTTCGGAGACCGGATGATGGTTGCTAACGCTACGGGTTGTTCGTCGATCTACGGCGGTTCGGCACCTTCGACCCCTTACACGACCAACAGCAAGGGTCAGGGTCCGGCATGGGCCAATTCGCTGTTTGAGGACAATGCCGAGTTCGGCCTGGGTATGCACCTTGGTGTGGAGAAACTGCGCGAGCGCGTGGCCCTGAAGATGCAGGACGCCATCGCCAACTGCAGTTGCTGCTCGGCTGAGCTGAAGGCTGCGATGCAGGAGTGGATTGACGGCAAAGACAGCAGCGCGCTGAGTGCCGCAGCCAGCGAGAAACTCATTCCGATGATGGAGGCCTGCGGCTGCGATACCTGCAAGGAGATCCTCGAGTGGAAACAGTATTTCGTGAAAAAATCGCAGTGGATCATCGGCGGCGACGGTTGGGGTTACGATATCGGATTCGGCGGCGTGGACCATGTGCTCGCTTCGGGTGCCGACGTCAACATCCTGATCCTCGACACCGAGGTTTATTCGAATACGGGCGGACAGTCGTCGAAGGCCACCCCGGTGGGCGCCATCGCGAAATTCGCCTCTTCGGGCAAGCGTATCCGCAAAAAGGATATGGGAGCCATTGCGATGACCTACGGTTACATTTATGTGGCGCAGGTTTCGATCGGAGCCAACCAGAACCAGTATTTCCAGGCGATCAAGGAGGCCGAGGCTTATCCCGGTCCGTCGCTGATCATCGCTTACGCACCGTGTATCAACCACGGCATCAAGGGCGGTATGACCCGCACGCAGACCGTCGGCAAAGAAGCTGTAGCCTGCGGTTACTGGCAGCTGTGGCGTTACAACCCGATGCTCGAAGAGCAGGGCAAGAATCCGTTCTCGCTCGACTCGAAAGAGCCGGATTGGAGTAAATTCCGCGAGTTTATCCTCAAGGAGGTGCGCTATTCGTCGCTGACCAAACTTTTCCCGGCCGAGGCCGATGAGTTGTTTGCCGCTGCGGAAGAGAACGCCCAATGGCGCTACAATACCTACAAGCGTTATGCTGCGATGAATTTTGCGGATGAAAAAGGGGAGCCGGTGCTTCCGAAACAATAGTCCGCTGAGATAGCAAACGACCGGGGCCGCATTGTAAAATGCGGCCCCGGTTTTATTATTTGTGGATTCCGCGACAGGATCGGAACCAAGGTGCGGTGTACTGACAGTTAATTAATACGAACGGGTTGAAGGATTATCGGATAGGATATAGGTAGATGGATATACGAATGATGAACTGAAGGTCCAGAAAATATCCGCATCCCGTATTTATCCGCAGAAGGGTTGCAGGGCCGGGAGCATTTCTCCGCACAGGAACGAGCCGGAGGACTAGCGCTTCGTGGATGCCGCATCGCATGGCGACATACACGTACAGCAGTCGGCCGTTCCGTTCGTTTCCGGATTACAGACCGCGCAGCCGGTTTCGGCGGGATTCATACCCTCGGATCGCTTGCCTTCTTCGCGCATAAATTCGCCCGCTGTGCACCGGATGCCGCGTTGCCGCATGTGACGGTTCGTGCCGATCTCGGAGTCGATCGGGTGCCCCTTGAATATCTGTGTGAGCGACAATCCGAGTACGAACAACGCCACCGCCCCGATGGCAATTACGAATATGATCCAATCAGTCATCATCGTTACGATTGCTTTGGAATTTATACCCCTTTTGGAAAGGGAATGATGCAAAGTCCGTACAAAATTATAAATTTGTAAAGATTTCCGGTTTTTCTTTCCGGAACCCGGTCTCCGTTCGGTTATTGGATGTTTCGGAAAACGCAAACGGACCGGAATTTGCGGAGAGTGGGGCAATATTAATCTGAGATATCATTACATGAGGATAGTCATATCGGGAGTAGGGGAGGTGGGAACCCACCTGGCGAAAATGCTCAGCGGCGCTTCGCACGACATTACCGTGATCGACGACGACCCGAAACGGATCGAGGAGGTCGCGGGAATGGCCGACGTAGTTACCATCGAAGGTGACTGCACGACTTTTGCCGTATTGAAAAAAGCGTCGGTGCGCAAGGCCGATCTTTTCATCGCGGTGCGGCCCGAAGAGTCGATCAATATCATCTCGGCCGTGCTGGCCAAGCAGCTCGGTGCCCGCAAAGCGATCGCTCGGATCGACAACAACGAATACCTCGAACCCAACAACAAGGAGATGTTCATCAACATGGGCATCGATTACCTGTTCTATCCCGAGAAGGTGGCCGCACGCGAAGTAATCAACCTGTTGGGGCATACGAGTACGACCGAGTACGTCGATTTTTCGGGCGGAAAACTTTCGCTGGTCGTCTTCAAGCTCGACAGTTCTTCTCCGCTGATCGGGCGGACGCTTATCGAAGTGACGGCCGACCGGGAAGCACTGCCGTACCGTACCGTGGCCATCTCCCGCGACGGCGATACGATTATTCCGCGCGGTAGCGACCAGTTCCAGGAGGGCGACACGGTCTATGTGATCGCGAACCAGAATGACGTCAAATCGCTGATGGTCTTTTCGGGTAAGCCCAATATCGAGGTCAACAACATCATGATCCTCGGCGGCAGCCGGATCGGTGTGCGAATCGCCACCGAACTGCAGGACGAAGCGAACGTCAAACTGGTCGAATACAATCCGGATAAGGCCTACAAGCTGACCGAGACGCTCGAAAAAACGCTGATTATCAGCGATGACGGTCGCAATATCGACTCGATGATCGAAGAGGGGTTGAGCAATATGGATGCTTTTGTCGCCGTGACGGGGCGTTCTGAGACGAATATCCTCGCTGCGATGGTAGCTAAGCGATTGGGAGTCAAGAAGGTGATTGCCGAAGTCGAGAACCTGAACTTCATCAACCTGGCCGAGAGCATGGGTATCGATACGATCATCAACAAAAAGCTGATTACGGCGAGCAACATCTTCCGCTTCACGATGAATACCGATGTACAGGCGATCAAGTGCCTGACCGGATGTGATGCCGAAGTGCTCGAATTCATTGCGAAACCCAACTCCCCGGCGACGAAGGGGCAGATCCGCGAATTGGATTTTCCGCACGATGCGGTGATCGGCGGGATTGTGCGCGGCGACCGCAGCTATATCGCTACCGGTAGCATGGAGATCAATGCATTCGACCGGGTGGTGGTATTTGCCCTGCCGTCAGCCATTGCCCGAATCGGCCGTTTTTTCAGTTAGAGCGCTGAAAGAAATTCCGGATGCTGCCGGAGGGGAGTGCGTCTCTGTTGGTTTATAAATCAGAAAATAGCAAAGGATATGTCCCTGCTGACACAACTGGTCAATCTCTTTTTTTCGCAGCGGCGCGGCGAAATCGATTTTTTCATGCAGCATCCCGTCCGGGTGCAGCAGCAACAGCTCGAGCGGCTGCTTACCCAGGCCGGCGGTACCGTATTCGGCCGAGAGCACGGTTTCGATAAGATCCGGACTTCGGAGGCTTATGCCGCGGCTGTGCCGGTAGCCGACTATGACTCGTTCAGCGAATATATCGGGCGTACGCGGACCGGCGAGCAGAATGTGCTGTGGCCTACCGAAATCAAATGGTTCGCAAAATCGTCGGGTACCACCTCGGCCAAAAGCAAGTTCATTCCGGTGAGCGACGAAGGGCTCAGCGGTTGCCACCTGCGCGGACCGATGGATGTCGTTTGCTTTTTTGCAGGGCTTTATCCCAAAAGCGGGGTGTTCGGGGGACGCACGCTGACCCTCGGCGGCAGCCATCGTTTGGAGAGTACGGGCGGCCGGGCGCAGGAGGGAGATCTTTCGGCGATCCTGATCGAGAACACGCCCAAATGGGCCTCGTGGCGCCGTACGCCGCGCCCCGAAACGGCGCTGATTCCCGATTTCGAGGAGAAGGTGCAAGCGATCTGCCGCGAGGCGGTACCGCAGCGGGTCACGTCGTTTGCCGGTGTGCCGTCGTGGAACCTCGTGCTGATGAACCGGGTGCTCGAATATACCGGCAAACAGAACATTCTCGAAGTGTGGCCCGAAATGGAACTTTTCGTGCACGGCGGCATGAATTTCAACCCTTACCGCGAACAATACCGCCGCATTTTCCCGTCCGACACGATGAAGTACATGGAGACCTACAATGCTTCCGAGGGCTTTTTCGCTATTCAGGACGATCCTTCTCGTGACGACATGCTGCTGATGCTCGACTATGGCGTCTACTACGAATTCCTGCCCGTTTCCGATCTGGGCGATCCGTCGAAGGCGGTACCGCTGGAAGGGGTGAAACAGGGTGTCAATTACGCGATGATTATTTCGACGAGCAACGGGTTGTGGCGCTACCAGATCGGCGATACGGTCGAATTTACGTCGCTCGCACCCTACAAAATCAAGATTACGGGTCGTACGAAGCATTTTATCAATGCGTTCGGCGAGGAGTTGATTATCGACAATGCCGAAACGGCTTTGCAGGCCGCGTGCGCGGCGACCGGGGCGCTGGTCAGCGACTATACCGCCGGACCTATCTATATGGGGGATCGGAGCAAAGGTTCTCACCAATGGCTGATCGAGTTCAACCGTGCGCCGGAGGATATGGACCAATTCACGGACTGTTTGGACCGGGAGCTGCAACACGTCAATTCCGATTATGAGGCCAAACGTTTCCGCGATACGACCCTGATGCGTCCGACTGTTACGGTGCTTTCCGAGGGTGCTTTTTACCGCTGGATGAAGTCGCGGGGAAAGACCGGCGGACAGAACAAAGTGCCGCGCCTCTGTAACGACCGGACCTATATCGAGCAGTTGCTCGCGATAGAAAAATAGCCTGATAAGGATCATAGTAGTTCTGCCGTCGAAGGGTGAGGGGACTGTGTCGGGCCGCTTTTAGGCGTGGTTTATGGATCGGTGTTTGTCTGGTGTGGTAGCCCGAAGCGAGGGGATCACCTGCCAAGATAAATTGCTGGGAAATGCAGGAATGTTATTCGTGCTGATTCCTGCCTCGATAAACGCAACCGAAGTAAAAGAACAAGATAACGATGAAAAAAATAGTGGTTTTAGACGGCTATGCGATGAATCCGGGCGACCTGTCGTTCGACGGCATCGAGGCGTTGGGCGACTGTACGGTTTATGATTTTACGAAACCCGGCGAAGTGCTGGAGCGCGCCAAAGATGCCGAGATACTGTTGTCGAATAAGACGCGGCTGACGGCGGAGACGATAGCGGCGCTCCCGAAACTCGAATACATCGGCATCCTCGCCACCGGCTACAACAATGTCGACCTGGAGGCCGCCCGCAACCGCGGAATCGTCGTGGCGAACGTTCCCGCCTACAGTACCGCTTCGGTGGCGCAACTCGCCTTTGCACATATTCTGAACATCACGATGCAGGTGCAGCACCATTCCGAACAGGTACATGCCGGACGCTGGGTGCGCAACCGGGACTTTTGTTTCTGGGACAATACGCTTCTCGAACTCGCGGGCAAGACAATCGGGGTGGTAGGTTTCGGCCATACCGGAGCGGCGACTGCGGCCATTGCACTCGGTTTCGGGATGAAGGTGGCGGCCTATACTTCCAAACCTCAGTCACAGCTTCCCGAAGGGGTGCGTTCCGTATCGCTCGACGAGCTGTTTCGGCAGAGCGATATCGTGAGCCTGCATTGTCCGCTGACGCCCGAAACGCGGGGAATGGTCAATGCGGCCCGCATCGCACAAATGAAACTGACGGCTATCCTGATCAATACCAGCCGCGGACCGGTGGTCGACGAGCAGGCGCTGGCCGATGCCCTTAATGCGGGGCGTATCTATGCCGCCGGGGTGGATGTACTTTCGTCCGAACCCCCGAAGCCGGACAATCCATTGCTGAGCGCGAAAAACTGCTGCATCACGCCGCACATGGCCTGGGCGACGAAAGAGGCCCGCCAGCGGCTGATGGCCGTCACGACCGATAACCTGCGCGCGTTTTTGGCAGGCCGTCCCGTCAACGATGTTACGCGCAGGTGATTTTACGGGGGTAGCCGCCTCGCGGTCCGGGGCGCCGGCAATCCGCAATGCCGTTGCCGTTTCACTCCCAACGGACCGCCGTCATGTTTTTGGGCCGACCCCCAGCCGGTTTTGCGTTTATACGCACCGAACGGAAACCGTACTTTTAAACTGAACCATACCCAACCGATCCAATCTCAACTGACCGAAATGGAGTCGCAGGAAAAACACACGTTGAAATCCGTTGTCATACTCGGCCCGGCCTATCCTTTCCGGGGGGGGCTGGCGACCGTTAATCAGGCTTTGGCCCGCACATTTACCAAGATGGGCATTGCCTGCCGTATTTTTACCTTTACGACACAATATCCGTCGTTGCTGTTTCCCGGAACGACCCAGTTCAGCAGCGATTCCGCTCCCGAAGGAATCGATATCACGCGGGAGGTAAGCAGCGTTAATCCGCTGACGTGGATTCGCGCAGGGTGGAGGCTCCGCCGCGCAAAGCCCGATGCGGTGATCGTCCGCTACTGGATTCCGGTGATGGCTCCCGCTTTCGGTACGGTCTGCCGCATCGCACGGCGAGGCGGCGTGCGTACGATCGCCCTGTTGGACAATGTGATCCCACATGAAAAACGGCCGTTCGACAAATGGTTGACCCGCTATTTCCTGGGGTCGATCGATGGGTTTGTCTATATGTCCGAACAGGTGCACAGCGACTTGCGGCTCTTCACGAAGACGAAGCCGGCTGTTTTCTCTCCGCATCCGATGCTGGACGGTTACGGCGAGCCGTTGCCGCGCGGGGAAGCCTGTGCAGCCCTGGGACTCGACCCGGCATTGCGCTACACGATGTTTTTCGGTTATATCCGGGACTACAAAGGGCTCGACCTGTTGCTCGACGCGTGGGGCATGTTGAAACGTGAGGGCAAACTCGAAGGACACAAATTGATCGTGGCGGGTGAATATTACAGCGGTAAGGAGCGTTATGCCGAACAGATCGACGCTCTCGGGATCCGCGACGATCTGGTGTTGATGGACCGTTATATCTCCGACGGCGATGTGGCGAAGCTCTTTTCCGCCGCCGATCTGGTGGTGCAGCCGTACCGCCACGCGACGCAGAGCGGCGTGACCCAAATCGCCTACTGGTTCGACGTGCCGATGGTGGTGACCGGGGTGGGAGGCTTGCGGGAGCTTGTTCCCGACGGTAAGGTCGGTTACGTGACCGAACCCGATGCGGCGGCGATTGCGGCGGAAATCGATCGGTTTTACCGGGAAGGGAAAGCGGCGGAGTTCCGTGCCAATATTCTCCGGTTCCGCGAACGGTTCACCTGGGAGCGGATGATCGGAAACTTTCGCAGTTTGTATGACCGGATAGCGGGAACGCAACCGGGACAAAAGCGTTAAAAGGCTTGCCGTGGTGTTGAAATAGGGATTCCGCGGAAAAAATATTATTTTTGTTGAGGACCGGGCTGTGACCGGCCGTAACCGTCGTAAAAAAGCGTCGGATAAAGCGTAAAGATTCAGATCATGTATATCGCCATTGCCGGAAATATCGGTTCGGGAAAGACTTCCCTGACCGGAATCCTCGCCGAACGGACCGGTGCGAGGGCCTATTACGAAGATAGCGACAATCCTTATATCGGGGATTTCTACGAGGATATGAACCGCTGGTCGTTCAATCTGCAGATCTATTTTCTCGGGCAGCGCATCCGCGAGGCGGCGGCGATCCTCTCCGAAGGGGCAGATTTGATTCAGGACCGTACGATCTACGAAGATGCTTATATTTTCGCGTCGAACCTGCACGGGCTGGGATTGATGTCTTCGCGCGATTTCGATACCTACATGAAAATTTTCGACCTTGCCACGGGATTGATCCGCAAACCCGACCTGTTGATTTATCTCAAAGCGAGCGTCCCGACCCTCGTCAAACAGATTAAGAAACGCGGACGTGCTTACGAGGCCAGCATTCAGGAGGGTTACCTCGAACAACTGAACCGGAAGTACGAAGAGTGGATCAACAATATTTACCAAGGCGAAGTGATGACGATTGATGTCGATACGGTCAATTTCATTGAGAATCCGTCGTTGCTCGACGGCGTCGTGGCGCGTATCGCCGAATTTAAAACACGAGGCCGCTGATGGCGAAGCGATCGTTGCCTCGTCGGCCGTCTTCCTTCTCGTCCAGGCGCGCGGCCGCGTTGCCGGGAGAAATCGAAACAACGGAAATCCCGCCGTTCCCGGTCGGGTTCTGCCGCAGCACCGAAGAGTTGCTCGGCGGTAGTGACGCACGCTCTCTTTTGGCTGCGCTCGATACCCCGTCGCCCGTTTCGGTGCGTTTCAATCCTTATAAAGTTCAGGGACCCTCCGGGCAACGGATATCCGAAAACGATCCTTCGGTAAATCCGACGGGTGAATCCGTTGTTGTTACCGGAGGAAATCCTATCGATTCAGCTCCCTTTTCGCAGGGGACGGATTCCGGAGGGACGCCGTTGATCCGTCCGGCCCAACTGGCCGGGAACGAAGTGCCTTGGTGCCGGTACGGGTACTACCTGCCGCAACGTCCTTCGTTTACGCTCGATCCGGCGTTTCATGCGGGAGCCTATTATGTGCAGGAGGCCGGGTCGATGTTTGTCGAGCGTATCTTCCGGCAATTGTTCGAACCGGATACCCCGTTGCGCATACTCGATCTCTGTGCCGCTCCGGGCGGTAAAACGACGTTGCTTTCGACCCTGGCCGGTGCGTCGGGGTTGGTTGTCGCCAACGAAGTGATCCGCCAACGGGCCGGGACGCTTGTCGATAACGTACGCAAATGGGGAATCGGGAATACCTTAGTGACGAACAACGATCCGTCGCATTTCGCGTCGCTGCGTCACTATTTCGACCTGGTGCTGGTCGATGCTCCGTGTTCGGGCGAGGGGATGTTCCGCAAAACGCCGGGAGCCCGCACCGAATGGAGCGAAGCCAATGTGAAACTTTGCGCTGCACGCGGACGGCGCATCCTCGGCGATGTGTGGGAGGCGCTGCGTCCCGGCGGAATTCTCGTTTACAGTACCTGTACGTTCAACGTACAGGAGAACGAGGAGACGGTCGAGTGGCTTGCATCGGAGTACGATTGCGAACCGGTGGACGTTACGGCAGATCCGGCCTGGGGTATCGTACAGGGGGAGACAGCCGGAATGGCGACCTTCCGTTTTTTCCCGCACCGCGTACAGTCCGAAGGGTTCTTTGCCGCCGTGCTGCGTAAAGGCGACGGTAGGGTCAGGGTGCAGGTTCCGAAACCCCGCAAAGCGATATTTGCACCGTTGGCGCGCCGTGAAGGCGAAGAGGCGGCCCGTTGGGTCGGCCAGCCGCAGCAGATGCTTTTCCAGCGGGTCGGCGAGAATATCCATGCCTATTACGCGCCGCAGTTTCAGGCTGTGCGGGAAATATCCGAGAGCCTTTCAGTACTTTGTTCGGGGGTGTTGTGCGGTCAGCTTTTCGGAGGAAAGCTGCGGCCGGAACATTCGCTCGCGCTGTTCCATGACGTTTCGCGTCGGCAGGTTCCGGTTGTGGAATTGTCGCCCGATGAAGCGGTCGCTTATCTGCGCAAGGCGGATATCTCCCCGGTCAGGTTGCAGGAGGGAATCAACCTCGTCACCTTCGACGGCCTGCCGTTGGGATGGATCAAACGCATCGGCGCGCGCAGCAACAACATGTACCCGAAGGAGCTGCGGATCGTCAACCTGTAAAATTGGAGCCGCCGTTTGTTTCACTCTCCATTCTCGCTATCTTTGCATCGTATGTCCAATATCCGCAACATAGAGACCGACCTCGAGTTCGAGAACAAAATCCGTCCGCAGGAGCTGACCTCGTTCAGCGGGCAGGATAAGATCGTCGACAACCTGACGGTCTTCATCCAGGCGGCCAAGATGCGCGACGAGGCGCTCGACCATGTGCTGCTGCACGGTCCTCCGGGACTCGGCAAGACGACGCTGGCCAATATCATCAGCCGCGAAATGGGGGCTTCGCTCAAGATGACCTCCGGTCCGGTACTCGACAAGCCGGGCGATCTTGCGGGGTTGCTGACGAACCTCGAAGAGGGGGATATTCTCTTTATCGACGAAATCCACCGGCTCAGTCCGATCGTGGAGGAGTACCTCTATTCGGCGATGGAGGACTACAAGATCGACATCATGCTCGACAAAGGTCCCAGCGCCCGGTCGATCCAGATCGAACTGAATCCTTTTACCCTGGTAGGCGCCACCACGCGCAGCGGACTGCTGACCAGTCCGCTGAGGGCCCGTTTCGGTATCCAGTGCCATTTGGAGTATTACGACAGCAATGTGCTTTCCGGGATTATCCGCCGCTCGGCGTCGATTCTGGACGTGCCGATCGATGATCAGGCGGCCTGTGAAATCGCGATGCGCAGCCGGGGTACGCCCCGTATCGCCAATGCGCTGCTGCGCCGCGTGCGCGATTTTGCGATGGTTAAAGGAAAGGGGCATATCACGTTGGAAATTACCCGTTATGCGCTCGAGGCGCTCAATATCGACTCGCGCGGTCTCGACCAGATGGACAATAAAATCCTCGGTACGATCATCCATAAGTTCGGCGGCGGCCCAGTGGGGCTCGGTACCGTAGCGACGGCCGTGAGCGAAGATGCCGGAACGATCGAGGAGGTGTACGAACCGTTCCTGATCAAGGAAGGTTTTCTTAAACGCACGCCCCGCGGCCGTGAAGCGACCGAACTCGCCTATTCCCACCTGGGCGTCGTTCGCCCCGATCGCCAGGAGACGCTGTTTTAATCCCGGTTGTATACCTCGCCGGGATTTACTATTTTTATCGGAAATTAACCTAAATCGAACCGTTTCCGATGAAAAAAACTCTCCCGGTCTTGTTACGGACCCTCCCCCTGTTATTCCTGTTGTATAGTGCCGGCGTTTTGCAAGCGCAGGTTTTCAGTGTCAGTGAACTGCGTTGCGAGCAGTCGCAGCGGCCGCTTGCCGTCGATCCCGCAGGGCCGCGGCTGAGTTGGCAGCTCAATGCCGACAGGCGCGGTTGTCTGCAAAGCGCTTATCGCATTCTCGTGGCCGATTCGCCCGTAGCGCTTGCCGACGACAACGGTAATGTCTGGGACAGCGGCAAAGTCTTCTCGGATCGGTCGGTGCTGGTACCTTATGGCGGTCCGGCTTTACAACCCGGCAAAGCGTATTGTTGGAAAGTGCAGGCATGGGATGCCGACGGGAATCTCTCGCCGTGGAGCCTGCCCGCCTCGTTCGGAACCGGATTAATGAGCATGCAGGATTGGAACGGGGCGAAATGGATCGCGATGGAGCCGGACGTCGATTCGCTCAAGTGCATCGAAGGCAATACAGGCAAATGGAAAGACGGCGGTCCGGTTTTTGACAAACCCGTGGCTCCGTACAAACTGCCCCAGTTGCGTCGTGAGTTTACCGCTACCAAGCCTGTCAAGCGTGCGATGGCCTATATCTGCGGGCTCGGGCAGTTCGAAATGTTTCTCAATGGAGAAAAGGTCGGCGATCACTTCCTGGATCCGGCCTGGACGAAATTCGACAAAGAGGCGCAATACGTGGCTTTCGATATTACCGGAGAGCTTCGTGACGGGAAAAATGCCGTCGGTGTGATGCTCGGTAACGGCTATTACCACACGCCGCACGGGCGTTACCTGAAATTACTCTTCTCTTATGGCGCGCCGAAAATGATCTGCAAGCTGCAGATCGAGTACGCTGACGGTACGGCACAGACCGTCGTTTCCGATGATAAATGGCGTGCGAGCGAAAGTCCGGTCACTTTTTCGAGTATTTACGGCGGTGAGGATTACGATGCATCAGCCGTGCAGCCAGGGTGGGCCGAACCCGGATTCGACGACCGGAAATGGAAGAAGGCCGTTCTGACGCAGGGCGCCGGAGTGAAGCTGATCCCGCAGATTTCGGAACCGCTCAAGGTGATGGAACGTATTCCGACCGTGCGCCGTTTCCGTGCGGCCAACGGCAATTGGGTCTATGATTTGGGCCAGAATGCGTCGGGTATCGTGCAATTGACGGTTCGTGCTGTAACTCCCCAGTCAATAAAATTGATTCCCGGAGAGCTGATCAACGACGACAGCACGGTCAACCAGCGTGCGTCGGGCGCTCCGTTCTACCATGTATATACGGCCAGGGGCGACGGTTCCTCCGAGACGTGGCATCCGCAGTTTACCTATTACGGATTCCGCTATGTCGAGGTAGAGGGGGCCGTTCCCGCCGGGGAATCCAATCCCGGGGCTTTGCCCGAGGTGATCGATATTACGGGGTTGCATACGCGCAATTCGGCGGCACAGGTCGGAACCTTTGCCTGTTCCGATCCGTTGTTCAACAAGATTCACACGCTCATCGACTGGGCGGTACGCAGCAATATGGCCAGCGTGCTGACCGACTGCCCGCACCGTGAGAAGCTCGGCTGGCTGGAGGTAACGCACCTGATGGGCGGCTCGATCCAGTACCGTTACGATATTTCCCGGCTCTATGCGAAACAGGTAAACGATATGCGTACCGCACAGCATGCCAACGGTATGGTGCCGACGATTGCCCCGCAGTACGTCACCTTCTCGCCTGATTTTATCGATACGCCCGAATGGGGAAGCGCCTTTGTCATCATTCCGTGGAACCTGTACGAATGGTACGGGGATTTGGCTCCGCTGCGCGACAATTACGAGCGGATGAAGCGGTACGTCGACTACCTTGGTTCGCGGGCCGATAACCATATCGTCGCCTACGGCCTGGGCGATTGGTACGACATCGGTCCCGACCGTCCCGGTTATGCGCAGCTGACCTCCAACGGCGTGACGGCTACGGCGATCTATTACCAGGATGTGAAAATACTCGAGCGAGCCGCCCGCCTGCTGGGCAAAGAGGCCGACGTCCGGAAGTACGCTGCATTGGCGTCCGACATCAAACGGGCGTTCAACGAGAAATTCTTCGATAAAAAAACGCTGAAATACGACCGGGACAGTCAGACGGCCAATTCGATCGCGTTGCATATGGATTTGGTCGAGCCGCAATACAAGGCAGTTGTACGGCAAAACCTGATCGACGATATCCGTCGCCGCGGCAATGCGCTGACCGCTGGTGACGTGGGTTACCGCTATGTGTTGCGGGCACTGGAAGAAAACGATGCGTCGGAAGTTATCTACGACATGAACAGTCGGTACGATGTGCCGGGCTATGGGTACCAGCTTGCGCACGGTGCAACCTGCCTGACCGAATCGTGGCAGGCCTACCGCGAGGTGTCGAACAACCATTGCATGCTGGGGCACCTGATGGAATGGCTTTACAGCGGTTTGGGCGGCATTCGCCAGAGTCCCGGTTCGGCGGGCTACAAAGAGATCGTGATCCGTCCGCAGGTGGTCGGAGATATTCATTCCGCGGCCGTGTCGTTCCGTTCGCCGTACGGGCTGATTCGCAGCGAATGGAGCGATTCACCGCAACAGTACCGGCAGCGTGTCGAAATTCCGGCCAATACGACGGCGCTCGTTTACCTGCCTGCCGTCGATCCGGCAGCCGTTTCCGAGAGCGGCGTTCCGCTCGGGGAGGTGCCGGGATTGTCGGTTCGCGAGCGCGGTAAGGATTACCTGGCGGTAGCCGTCGGATCGGGCATTTACGATTTCCGGGTGGCGCGATAGGCTTTGTCGCTGGCAGGGTGGAAGAGTCTGCATGCGTTGTGGCTTCACGATTGTTGATAAATTCGCAGTAACTTTTGGCAGAATGCAAATCACTGTTTGGATCGAATCCATAATTTTATACCCGTACAAACGCTAATACGAGCCAGCATGACGCAACTTACCGGAAAAGCCCCCGAACTGGATCTTGAGTTAGACAGCGAAATTGCAGACGGTATTTATTCGAACCTTGCGATTATTTCACACTCAGCATCCGAATTTGTCGTGGATTTCGCCACGATTCTGCCGGGTCTTGCCAAACCTAAAATACGCAGCCGTATCGTGCTGACACCCGAACATGCCAAGCGGCTGATGCTTTCGTTGCAGGACAATATTGCGCGTTATGAGGCGTCGAACGGCCTGATAGGCCTGACTCCCACGGCCGCAGAGGAGAGTACGATGCCGTTGGGGTTCTGTAATAAAGGCGAAGCCTGATCCCGCCCGCAGCTCCGACAAACCGGACTTGATCGGGTAGAAATAGAACGAAAGCGAGGGAAGCCATGTGGCTTCCCTCGCTCGTTGAAACTTCAAAACGACTGATTGTTAATTAATGTTTGCTCAGGTAATCGGCCACGCCTTTGCCTGAAGCTTCCATGGCATCTTTGCCTTTCGACCAGTTGGCCGGGCATACCTCGCCGAACTCTTCGAAGTGTTGCAGGGCGTCGACCATGCGCAGTACTTCGTCCACATTGCGGCCCAGCGGCAGGTCGTTGATTACGTAATGGCGGATGTTGCCTTCCTTGTCGATCAGGAAAAGGCCGCGGTAAGCCACGGCCGTACCGGTGCTGATCGCATTGCCATCGTCGTCGTAATCGTAGTCGGAGGCGAGCACGCCGTAATTTTCCGAGATCGTTTTCGACAGGTCGGAAATAATCGGGAAGGTTACCCCGTGGATACCGCCTTTGTTCTTATCGGTTTGCAGCCATGCGAAGTGCGAAAATTCGGAATCCACCGAACAGCCGACTACGGCTACATTGCGCTTTTCGAATTCGGCCAGCTTTTCCTGGAAGGCATGCAACTCGGTCGGGCAGACGAATGTGAAGTCGAGCGGATAGAAGAACAGCACGACGTACTTGTTGCCTACGTACTGGTCGAGTGAAAAGTGTTCGACGATCTGGTTTCCGTTTACCACTGCCGTAGCATCGATGTGCGGTGCTTTTTTACCAATCATTGCTTTCATATCGTATCGTTTTAATTATTGTTGGAATCTGTTTTTACAAAGCTAATCCCCGGCCCCGGCGAATCCAAATTTTTGCGATCGGTAGTTTTTATCGTATGATAGGCCTTTTTTATAGCGCGTACAATTTTTATTCCCTTGCACAAATCACGCCGAAAGGGAAGAGGTATGTGCGGATTTTGTTTATTTTTGCCGGTAACCGATCCGTAATAAATTATGATTCCGCACCTTCGGCTGCAAAGCCAGCAATTGGCCGATCCTGTATTTGACTCGCCCCGGGAGCTCGTTTCATGGATGGGAGCCGTACAGGCACAGGATTACCGGATGGCGAAATGGGCGCTTCATCTCCGACTGCGCGCGGCTCCTGCCGGTGCCGTTGACGAGGCGCTCCGCAGCGGAGAAATCGTGCGCACGCATATCATGCGGCCGACCTGGCATTTCGTCGCAGGCGAAGATATCCGTTGGATGCTGATGCTTTCCGGGAAACGGGTCCGTCTTGCCAACGAATCTTTTGGCCGTCGTTTCGGAATTTCCGAGGCGCAGTATTGCCGCTGCAACGACCTGATCGGAGATATGCTCCGGGGAGGCAAAAGTATGACCTGCCGGGAGATCGGTTCATCGCTCGAAGAAGCGGGTATTCCGGATGCTTCGCAACTGGTTCGCCGGTTCCTGCTCCGGGCTGAATCGGACGGGATCATTTGCAGCGGTCCCGACCGGGATCGTCAACCTACGTTCGCCCTGTTCGACGAACGGGTTCCCCGGGGTAAAGAACTTTCCCGGGACGAGGCACTGGCAACGCTCGCGACACGCTATTTCCGCAGTCACACTCCCGCCACCCTGCAGGATTTCGTTTGGTGGTCGGGCCTGTCGCTTTCCGAAGCCCGCCGGGCGGTGGGTTCGATCCATGCCGATCTGGAGACCGGCAGGTTCGGCGGAAGCGAACTTTTGGTGCACCGTTACTGGTGCGGATCGAGGGATCCCCGTACCGGCGGCCGGGCAGCAGGCGAGGTGCTGCATTTGCTGCCGCCCTACGATGAATACCTGATCAGTTACAAGGAACGCGGGGAGGTGCTTTCGGAGCGTCATCGCTCCAAGGCATTCAACCGTTGGGGCATTTTTTATCCGGTGATTCTGCACAACGGACACATCGTGGGCAATTGGAAACCGGCGACGGGTAAACGGAAAGGAATATGTGAAACCTCTTTTTTCGATCCGAAATATTATTTCGATCCGGTTCTTCTGGATCATGCCGTGAAAAGGTATGGGGAATTTACCGGAAAGAGAGGTTAGAATTTGTATGGCGCTTCATTTATTTCGGTGTGTCCCGGGAACCGACAGAAATAACAAAACGGTGCGAATGAAATTCGCACCGTTTCTTTCTGCGGAGAGGACGGAAAATGAACCTAGCTCTCCGAAATATCCTGTAATCAGGTACTTGCTATGTTTTTCTTATATCAGGTAATGATTTGGATACTAACCTTATGATCTACTGTCCGGAATCGTCTTTTAAGAACCTGCTAACAGTACAAATATGCGTATTTTGTTGTGGATATGCAAGTTCAGAAAACTTGTTTTTCAAAGGTTATGCTTTCTTGTCGTGTAATTGGTTGTATTTGGCTGATAGAAACTTTTGATTTAGCGATAAAGGAGAATGGCTGAAAGGATTCGGTATAAAAATTCATTTTTCGACTTTTAACTTTTATGTTTTGGACAGGGGTTATATATGTATACATATATAACCCCTGTCACAACTTAAATCTTTTGATAACATCAAAAAAGGTGTGACTTTGTTTTGATGAAAAAGAACAAGGTTGCTTGCCTAGTTAAAGTCTGTGCATAAGTAACTGATGAGAATTTCGACTGGAAGTATACTGGTCCAGTAGAAGTCATAAACGCATTAGGGCTAACGGAATGGTTGATAGTAGCCGTGGGCAGAGCGTTTGAGAAAAACGGAAAGGTTTTCCGCATAATTCTTACTCATGAGTATCTGATGGAATCGTAATCTCATAGCTTACTTCACGATAACAGCGGAACGTTGCCATATCGGCCTTCGTTGTTGCTGGAACCTGTACGAGAAAGGTATTCGGAAATAGTCTGCAAAATAAATCTATATAATGCGAATTATTTTGAGCAATAATGCTTATCTTTGCACATAATCGTTAATATTATCGTATGAAGCGGGCATTGTTGCCGAGCCAGCGGAAGACGCTTACGGCTCTGGGCGAAAATATAAAGCTGGCACGCCTGCGCCGGGAGTTATCTTCGGAGCAGGTGGCCGAGCGTGCCGGAATCTCCCGTAACACCTTGACCAAGATCGAGCGGGGTGAGGAGGGAGTTGCGATGGGATACTATTTCCGGGTGCTGGCTATCCTCGGGCTGGAAAAAGATTTGCTGCTCGTAGCTAAAGACGACCAACTGGGGCGTGCCCTTCAGGATGCCAAACTCGTGGTAGGGGAAAGGGTTTCCAAAAAACGATAAATTATGGTAACGCAGTGCGATATATACGTATATATGGACTGGCCCGAGGATGCGGAGCCTGTCTATATGGGTGTGCTTCACAGCGAAACGATCCGGGGTAAAGAGGTCTTTTCTTATGAGAACGATCCCGTATGGCTGGCCCATCCCCGTTTCCGGGCGCTGGATCCCGACCTGTCGGCATTTACAGGGAAACAGTACCAACCTTCGGATAAGAGCAATTTCGGATTGTTCCTCGATTCCGCACCGGACCGCTGGGGGCGTACCCTTATGCGCAGGCGGGAAGCCATCAACGCCCGGCAGCAGGACCGAAAACCACGAACGCTTACCGAAGCGGATTACCTGATGGGCGTGTATGACGGAAACCGCATGGGAGCCCTGCGCTTCAAGTTCTCGAAAGAAGGGGACTTCATGGACAACGACCGGTCGCTGGCGACACCGCCCTGGACATCGATCCGGGAATTGGAACATGCCAGCCTGCAAATAGAGCGGGAAGATAATGCCGATACACCGGAGCATACGCGATGGATCGATATGCTCGTTGCACCCGGTTCGTCATTGGGCGGGGCAAGGCCCAAAGCCAACGTAGTGGATGAGAACGGACGCTTATGGATCGTCAAGTTCCCGAGTGCCGGAGATACGAAAGATTCCGGGGCATGGGAGATGGTTACGGCCGAGATGGCCCGCTCGTGTGGTATCGAAATGTCCGAATGTCGGGCGCAGCGCTTCGGAAGCCGGCACCACAGTTTTATGACCGAGCGTTTCGACCGGACCGATAGGGGCCGACGGATACACTTTGCCTCGGCTATGACGTTGCTCGGTTATACGGACGGTGCGAGCCATACGGAGGGAGCCAGCTACCTCGAACTGGCCGAATGGATCATCGCCAACTGCGACGATACGGACCGGAACCTGGAGCAGCTCTGGCGCAGGATTGTGTTCAATATCGCGGTTTCGAACTGCGACGACCATCTGCGGAACCACGGGTTTATACTTACGCCACAGGGCTGGCGATTATCACCGGCCTATGACCTGAACCCTGACGAGTACGGCACTGGACTAAAGCTCAATATATCGGAGAACGATAATTCACTGGATTTCGATCTGGCCCTAAGTGTCGCGCCGTATTTCGGTTTGGAACCAGCTCGTGCGGAATCGATACTTGCAGAGGTAAGCATGCTGTTTCCGACTGGAGAAAGTTCGCTACAAAATACGGTATTTCCAAGTCCGGGCAGGATGCTATGAAGGAGGTGTTTAGATATTGAAAATTGGATATATCCCCAAAGCCAAACTAATTTATGCTTTACTCATTCTTGCATATTCTTAATTGAGATATTTCCAACAGCTTATTGTCCTCTTAATCTCAGTACCATCTCTACTATATTTCTTAATATGTCTATTTAATCCAGGCATATATTTCAGATATGAATGTCTTACTGTTACGTTCGTTATTCTCAGGTACAAAATTCTGAAAAAAAAGAGCGGTGGCTGAGCTTCATATACGGAGACTGCAAAATTATCGGCCAAAAGAAACGCATATGTGCTTTGTCTGGACGAGGCACCAAGTTGCCGGTAAGGGATGTAAGTTTATTTCTATGTAGACGAGTTACTAGAATGGATTAACAAAGGTAAGGTAATGACCGCCAAGGAAATCAAAGCTGGCACTACTAGAGCAATCAACAAAGGAATACGCAGGAAACCTTAAACACGAAACCAATTGCATTGTAACATCATTTCGATTTGGCAACTTATCCTATTCTCATCTTCCTTCATCACTAGATGCATACTGAATAGGCATACTTCGACACTGTTAAAAGCCTTCAAGTCATATTGTTGACAATAAGACTTAAAAACTATGCTAATTAAATAATTCTGGATTTTTTATGGGAGGGTGTTTATAGAAGATGATATTACCCTGATTTCTCCTTCTTAGTTTGAAATTCAGAGGATCCCAATCAGGTATATCCGGCAATGTTAGATTTGGGCTGAAAAATAAAATTTCTTTTCCTTCTCGAGCTTCATAAGCTGTATGTTTAAAAGAATATTCTTTTTTATAAAATTCATCATATAATTTTTTTATTTCTGGGACATTATCATAAGAAACAATCCAATATATATTATCAATCCTTTTGATTATATTACTAACTTCAAGATGATCTTGCTGCTTGTAATGATTCATGTAGAGAGAACTTCCCTTGTCATAGTAAGGAGGATCAAAGTATATAATAGTTCCTTTTGGTTGATGCTTGGATCGTATGGACTCAATTAATTCAATAGCGTCTTTATTATATATCTTGATTTTATCCTTGTTTGAAGCAATGAGTTTAATCCTAGAAATTAAATCCGCTTTATTGAATCTACAATCAATTTTATAATTTCCGTTCTGATCAACACCACCTATAATTCCCCCCGTAAGAATACCAGATCGGTTTGTACGATTAAGGAATAAAGTGGAAAAGCCTAAATGAAGTAAATCTACCTTATCTTTTTTATGCTGTATTGCTCTTTGTTTTTTCCATGTATCAATAGATACCTCACATTGTTCTATTAAAGCACAAAGTTTTTCAGTATGGTGGAGTATTGAATACCAAAGAGCATAAATGGATCTATCTTTATCATTAATAGTTATCCTTTTAACATATCCTTCCAATAGAAGAAATAAAGCAACAGAAGCACCTCCTGCATATGGTTCGATATAATGTCCCTTCACATTATTATCTACACATATCTTAGCGATAAATGTTGCTAATTTTTCTTCCCCCCAGGATATCTTAAAGGTGAATAGTGCATATTACTTACTCCTCGTTAATTTCTAGTATTTTTTCGAACAATGGAAAAAGGAAATCCCAAAATCCATTCAAAAATTGTTTGCCAGAATAATGAGTATCATTGCTGTGAATATAACCATTAAGCACATCCAAAGAGTATTCATTTTCTGGATTTAATAATTTACTCACTATTACTTGAGATTTTCCAGATAAGTGATTAGCTTTAATAAATTCTAATCTTTTCTTAGAATTACATCTCGCAATTCACATCTATAATACGTTTTAATCGAATCTTCTAATCCCTCTGTTTGTATATAATTTAATACGGCAACATCTAAAAAGACTCTAATCGTTGCCGCTATACTATTCTTATAACGAAAGGGTATTTCTTTTAGTTCGTTAAACAAAGCTAAAAGTTTAGCATTACCTGTATTTAACTTATAAATATTTAAAACAACCCTATTTCTGTTAGGATCGTTTTTTTGAGGTTGAAGATTTTGATTTGGTGTGGGGTTTGGTCGTAGTTCAGATTTTGGTGTATCTTTTTCTGTCGGAAGTATATTTCTCGTTTCATCTTCTGAGAATGGAGGGTCGAAACTCACCACAGGTAGACTATCTAAAATAGTCGCAACGTCATCTGATTTAAATCGTGTATTTATTTGATCTTCTCCTTCATTTACAATACGTTTTATTAGGGCTACATAAGCCTTATAAAAAGATTTTTTATTTGACTTAATTCTTATTTCAATACCGTCATATTCATATGCCCCACCGCTCCTTAACCTCGGCATAATTAAAGAAACGTTCTAAAATAGTAATTGGAAATTTATAAGAATTTGCCCTTGCATATTCATTTGGAGATAATTCATTCTTTATTTCAGGAATATTAATAAAGTCTTTAAGTTTAAGAATTCTTATATATCCCTCTATTTCAGACTTATCTAAATTCGTAATTGACAATATCTGGTCAATATTACCCTCATATTTTTCATATAGAGAAGCTATCCAACGTTGCTGCTGCACTCTACTCCACGGTCTTTGCAATGATGAAGTATTGTTACGTTGGTTAATATACCATTCTGCTGAATCGAATGAAGGAGCAACACTTACCTGTACCTTTTTTATAGATGCTAGGTCAATCAATGCTGAATATTTTCGCACAATAGCTCTTATGCTTCGCGGAGCTTTGTCTGGATCTCTAAGTATTTTGAGAGCCAAAATACGACGATTACCTTCTGCGACATAAAATTTTTTATTGTCAGGATTCTGCCATACGACAATAGGATCTGCAGGTATAAAACCTCTCTCTGCTATAGATTTAACTAGATCACAAAAATTTTCACGATCAGCTTTTTCAGATATAATATCCTCAACATAATCCGATGTTGTAACATGTGTTTCCTCGGGATTAAGACGAGGATTTTCTGGCCATGGCCTCAATTCATCAACAGACCTGGGTGTTCTTTTGGATAGCCAATCGTAAATATCCATATCATGAAAAAATTTTAACTGACCAAATATAGTGAATTTTATGGAAAATTAAAGGAATTCTTTCTTGGTCTACTTGACATACAGTTATTCTTATCTGAAGATTTTACCCTTTAGTTATTTTATAGTAATAAAGTTGTTCAAATTAATAATTTTTTACCCCCCCCCCAGAAATAAATCTTCAAGATTGCCGACAGAATGACAGCACTCCTGCTGAAGCAGATGGTTTTACGAGCCAGGCGTTTCAGATGTGTCCGGATCGTTAAGTTATGGCGCTCGATATGATTGGTCCCGTATAATGATGTCCGATGGATCTTTGTCTCGATCAGAGAACGGTAGTTTCTTAACCTATCGGTATAAACCCGTTTGGCATCGGATAGACGAAGGGTTTCGAGAACTACGTTAAGGGTGGCAGTTGTTCGTGGACCGATATTGTAACTGACGACTTGTTTGGATTTTCTATCCAAGGCATATGCTATATAGTGCCTGTTGTTTCCTATGGCAATGTTTGCATTTGTGGTGTTACCTGCCGTTGCTCTGCGTTCTGTCTTTTACGCGTGTGGCTCCACAATATTTTAATTCCATTTTTGCGATCACCTAAATTCAAACATTGGTCTATATTTTGTAATCACAAAAGTATTGAGTAAATTTGCGTAAGCTATTGAGTAATTTGTTTTGTTATGTACGAACGTCCTTATATAAAGGAGATTCAAGCAAGGATCGAAGAACCACGAAAGTTCATACAGGTAATCCTTGGGCCTCGTCAGGTGGGTAAAACCACGATGGTAAATCAATTGCTGCAGAAACTTTCATTACCTTATGTGTATGAATCTGCGGATGCCGTGTCGGCAACTAACTCGGCATGGTTGACTCAGGTTTGGGAGACAGCTAGGCTTAGAATGAAGGCTGCAAATGTGCCGGAATATCTGCTAGTGGTCGATGAGATTCAGAAGATTGAAAATTGGAGTGAGATCGTCAAGCAGCAATGGGATAAGGATACGCGAGAAAATATCAATATCAAAGTAATTTTACTGGGATCTTCCCGATTATTGATTCAGAAAGGACTCACAGAGTCATTGGCAGGACGTTTCGAAACGTTTTATCTCGGTCATTGGTCTTTTGCTGAAATGCAGGCCGCGTTCCAGTGGTCGATTGAGCAATATGTTTATTTCGGGGGATATCCGGGTTCTGCCTCGCTTATTAATGACGAAGAACGTTGGAAAAACTATATAAAGGATGCTTTGATCGAAACAAGTATTTCAAAAGATATCCTGATGTTGACTCGTGTGGATAAACCGGCATTGTTAAAGAGATTGTTTGAACTCGGTTGTTTATTTTCTGGTCAGATTCTCTCTTTCACTAAGATTATTGGTCAGCTACAGGATGCCGGTAACACGACAACGTTGGCAAATTATCTTAAACTGCTGTCTGATTGCGGACTCTTGGGTGGTTTGGAGAAATATGCAGGAAATGTGATTCGGCAACGATCGTCGAGTCCAAAGTTTCAGGTCTACAATAATGCACTGCTGACTTCACAAAACGATGAAACTTTTGAGAACACAGTAGTCAATCCGAAATTATGGGGAAGACTGGTGGAGTCTTCAGTGGCAGCGCATTTAATGAATCACTCCATATCTGACAGATATAATCTGTATTACTGGCGTGAAGGTAATTTCGAAGTAGATTTTGTTCTTGAAAAAGGTGGTAAAGTTATCGGTTTGGAGGTGAAAAGCGGAGCTCATGCAGACAATGAGGGGATGAGTGTATTTGCAGAGAAATTTCAACCGGACAAAGTGTTGCTTGTTGGAACAGGAGGAATTCCTTACGACGAATTTTTGAAGATGAGTCCCCAAGAGTTGTTTTAAAATTAGGCCTTATTTATCTAATTAATAGATTAATAAGATAGTGGAAATTAGACTTGCATTAAATACCCGTACTGCATGTCGTTTAATCGGCTCCGTAATATTTCTGCTCTAATTATTAGGATTATTTTTAATTGTATTGATAATTTTGATACAAAAAAGTTATTGTATTGACGTTTTCGCAATTAAATTTTTGCAGGTGAGAATATTCCAATTATTAAAACTACTATGCCCCTTCCGGTCACAAGTTAGTTATACTTTAATATTTGTAATCAATTTATTAGTCCGATTGCTTTTTCCTGCATAATACAGAAATAATACCCGTTGTTTTCCTACGACAAATAGAATTTTTGAAGAAATATAATAATCTTAATCAATGATTTCAATTTGCGCCTGACTCTATAAAACTTGATTGTTTTTGCATGTCGTAGATAATCTTATCCCCAAAAATAAATCTTCAATACCGCATAAAGCATTATCGTTTTCCGACTGAAACAGATTGTACGGCGGGTCAGGCGCTTGATATGTGTGCGGATGGTCAGGTTATAACGTTCGATGTGGTTGGTGCCGCGGTGAGCAGTCCTATGGATTTCCGGTGAGATGAGTGTCTTATATTGCCGGAGTTTATCCGTATAGATCAATCTGGCATTGGTCAATTTGTCGGTAACTCTACTTAGCGTCTCATTGGTACGAGGGCCGACAGAAAAACAGACGACGGATTTATCCGCGCAGTTCAAGGCATAAGCCACCCAGATATGATCTTTTTTACGGCCGACAAAGGTTTTGATTTCATCGACTTCATACTCTGCATTGGCTGTTACATGCGGAGCTGTTATATTTTTGGAGATGGAGATGATTCTTCTAATGAGAGTAGTCGTCGATATTTCCAGTAACCTGGCGATGCCTCTGATCCCGACGCCCTCTTTGATATATTCCGAGATCGTCCGGTTTAATTCCGGTATATAGGCTTGGTAAGAATAATCCGCCTGTTGTTTCCTGTGGCAGTGTTTGCATTTATAGCGTTGTTTCCCGTTCTCTTGATAGCCATTTTTGATACAAGTTCCTCCGCAAAATTTGCAAGTCATTTTTTCGTGCCCTAATCTGATACATGAAGGTTCCTATCCGGAACCCTCGGCCGATTTGCGGGTGCAAAAATACAAAAGACGACCCAAAAGTCGTCTTCTTTTTATGTTTTTCTTTAAATCCTTGTAATGATTTTCAGTTAATTGCACTCCTATGCCCTAATCTGATACATTACCCTTCTGCGGAGAGATAGGGATTCGAACCCTAGGTACAGTTGCCCGTACACCGCATTTCGAGTGCGGCCCGATCGACCACTCCGGCATCTCTCCTTCGATCAGGTTGCAAAGATAATGATTCGTTCCGATTATCGATGCATTTCGGGGCAAAAAATGTTAGAAATCCTTCTTTCAGAACAGCACGCCAGCCCGTAGGACGATCGAATGGTGGTTCAGTCGTTCCCGGAATTCGACGGAAAAATGGTCGTCCGAATACCCTTTGAGTGGATAAGTACCCTGGTAATCTATCCAAGACATTTAATTATATTGATTTTATTTCACTAAGAAGTAAGAAATTAACTAAAGATTGTAAAATCTATAAGTTTAACTTAGCATCGGGAAAAAATTATGCTGATCCAGAGATTATTAAATTATTTGAAGAGTTAACAGGCAAGAAGGTAAATATTGTTTCTCGAAGCCCTCGAACAGATCATAACTATTCTTCTGCAGATGTGTATGATAATGCTATTGTACTTAATTTTAAATCTCAATTTGATATTGAATACTCTATTTTAGAATACTATCACTGGTATATGAAATATCATCATTCTCATGAAAATATTGTTTAGTAAATATTTCCCCATTAAAGGATATATCGCTATAAATATATTTGGAATACTAATAGTTAGGAAGGACTATAAACGTAGATTTCAAAATATTGATGATCCTTGGGTAGTTAATTTAATTAATCATGAAGCTATCCACACTGGACAAATAAAAGAATGTGGATACGAATCGTATTATCCGTTATATATATTATTTTGGATAATCAGATTAATTACCCCGCCTTATAAGTCCTCTTACAGAGATATCTCATTCGAACAAGAAGCTCAGTTATGGGAATATAATTTTAGCTATCTTAATAAACGTAAAAGATACTCTTGGGTTACTAGAATGTTTAAGAGTACTTTAAGTGCACCTGAAAATTATCAGAGGTACAATTCTAAAGTTTGTGATAAGCTACAAAATATATTATTAAAGACTTTGAAATAAGTTATTTATCCGTCTTTTGAAACGTGGTAGAACCCTTAAAATGTTTGAAAATCAATTAACCTTAAAATCTTTATATCATGAAAACTAATTTCTTTTGCTAAGAACAAAATTACTGTTACTATTATTTCATTATTGGTAGTAATTGTATTAGGAATATATTTAACTAGTAGTGAACTAAGGGATAAAGCTCTAGGTAAGTGGGTAGTAACATTTGGTGATAAATTTAAAAATAAGGAAAATATCTTAGATAGATATAGATGTGCACAATATGTTACAAGAGAACCCGGTAATAGCTACAGGATTATAGTTAGATTTAGAGTAAATCCTAGTGAACAATATCCTGAAATAGTTAACGCTAAACCGATTTCTAGAGAAGAATACCATGATCTAAGAGAATCAGGATATCCCATTTTCGATGACCCTAAAGTATTGTCATATGACCAATGCTTTAATGGTTATAAGTTCCTCACTATGTGATATGTATAATGAGGTTTCGGATAAAATAGAAAAATTACTTGGTAGTGAATATGACTACGATGGTAAAGCTTATAGATCATTGAGAGACTGGCATGTAACCAAGAGTGTTATTTCAAAATATGTTACTGGATATGATCATCCTGAACGTCATTTCAAGGGAGTAGAATTGAGTAGAATGGATTATTTATGGCTATTACAGACCTTGGAAGCATATTCTAGAATATATGACTTAAATCTATTTAACTCATTACATACCCTTATAAATTATTATGAAGATCACAGTAGCGCTGTTGAGTATCTCACTTTTAATAAATCACCTAAGAAATTACCTGAGAATACTGAATTATGTATCCAAATTCAAAGTAAACTAGATGAATTTGTAGATAGTTTACCATCATGGTTTAATGGTGCTAATGATGTTTATCTAGAACAGGTACATAGTCTAAGAGTGTTATGTAGCCTCGGTGAATATCGTAAGGAAAATAGTATACTAGGGTGCTATTATAGGAATAGTACAAAAATAAAAGAGTTAGAGTCATTAGACTCAACAGATTTTAGTAAAGATACGTGGTATTGGAAATATAAGCCCTGGGAATCAGCTTTATCAGGACTTAGTGAAGTATTAGAATATCTTGATCAAGCGATGGTGGTACATTATGCTATTAATAAATCACAGATAGCAGAAATACTTAAAGAAACTTTTAATACCTATGATAAAGATAGAGAATATTGCTTAGGGTTACTTAATGAAACTATGGATATGGTGTCAAAGAATTATGAAGTTATACAGTATTATAATTACGATATCTATAACTATAAGTATAATCCTGATGATAAATCTAGAGTATATAATTCTAAGTTATTACCTGAAGTTAAAGAAATCTTAGAAAATTTCTTTTATAGTGCAATGACTAAATAATTTAAAATCGTGGAAATCACTAATATATCCTCAATGTCAACTGAAGAGTTGAAAGATTTAACTGTAAAGGCAGCTGAGGAATTTTATCTTAATAAAGATAACGGTATCAACATACTAATAAAGTATATGATGAAATGTTAGACGAGCTAAAGAGTAGGATTCCTGAATTTAATATATTTAGAAATCTTAACTTAGCTGGTAAGATATTCTTCATAGCCGTTCCAATTCCTGGAATTCGTAACCTGCATTCAGTAATAGCTTCAGTTTTCCCCGTAGCGCGATTTCGGCGCCGATGGCCGGATTCAGCAACGTTCCGCCGTTCGTGCGGCTCGCCAGAGCAAACGAGTAGCCGGCTCCGCAGTTCAGGTAGGGCGATCCCGCGTGGACGGATAATGCGGAATTTCAATCACCGTCCAGCAGCAGTATGGTCATAAAATTATGTTACTTATCGGTAACATGCAAACAAAATAATATTTTTCGTGGAAAGGGCGGGAAATGACTATTTTTGGTGCCGGTATACTTTCCGGCAGGCAGGCCCGAGATTTCAGGTGATCGATGGAATTTTGTGTGGCGGATGGAAGCAGGCCGGATAATCATCGGAAGAAATGGATCGGAGCGCACAGGTTTTTTTCCGCAAAGCGGCGGTAACGGATATCGACCCTGTTTGGCGGATTATCCTGCAGGCCAAGGAGCAAATGCGCCTGTTGGGCAGCCGCCAGTGGCAGGACGGGTATCCCGCTTTGGACGATATCCGGCGGGATATTGCGGACGGTTGCGGGTATGTATTGGCTGCGGGAAACGTTCCGGTCGCCTATGGCGCCGTGCTGTTCGGCGGCGAACCGGCTTACGGCTCGATTGAAGGGGAATGGTTGTGTCAGCCGCCTTATGTGGTGGTGCACCGTCTTGCGGTGGCGCAGGAGATGAGGCGTTGCGGACTCGCCACCCGGTTTATGCGGGAAGTCGAAACATTCGCCCGTAATGCGGGGCTGCACAGTTTCCGGGTCGATACCAATTTCGATAACCGCTACATGCGGTCGCTTCTCAGCGCGCTCGGCTTTACCTACTGCGGTGAGATTTTCTATGCGCACGGAAGCCGCCGGGCTTATGAAAAACCGTTGTGAAACGCGGACGGTTTTTGTATGCCGGGGGTGTGCCGGGCTCATTTTTTCCTTACATTTGGATAAATCCGTTTTTACGGGACATTTCACCGGTTCCGCACCGGATACACCCGGCCAAAAATGAAAAATTGCCGTTAACTACATAACCATGACAAGCAGACGTTTTTTCCGTTTCGTAGCCCTGTCCTGCGCGATAGCCGCCGCTGCGACTTACAGCTCCTGCAATACGCCTAAAGTACAGTCCGGTACTGTTTATGCCTCTTTCGAACAGCAGTTGTTCGAGCATCCCGATAACACGTTCCGGGCTGTGCCGTTCTATTCGCTCAACGACCGCCTCGACAGCGCCGAGCTGGTTCGCCAGATCTCTCTGATGAAACAGGCGGGTTACGGCGGTGCGTTTCTGCACAGCCGGATCGGCCTGCTGACCCCTTATCTCGGCGAGGAGTGGTTCCGGATGATGCAAATCGGCACGCAGGCATTGCAGGCTTTGGATATGGACGTGTGGTATTACGACGAGGACAAATGGCCCAGCGGCTTTGCCGGCGGCATCGTTCCGCGGCAGAACCCCGATTTCCGGGCCCGCTGCCTGATCCGGTTGCCGCTCGGAACGCCCGTTGAGGCGCCGGATTCGGTTCTGCTCCGTGACGATCATTACCTCTATGTTTGCCGGGTCAACCCGATGGGGCAGCCGCGTTATAACGGCACCTGCTGGGTCGACCTGATGAATCCGGGGACCGTACGGGCTTTCATCGAGAGCAGCTATACTCCTTATGTAGAGCGGTTCGGGGGACACCCCCGCGTTCGGGGCATGTTTACCGACGAGCCCAATGTGATCGTCCGTCCCGAAATGGCCCATCAGGGAGCCGTGAGCTATTCCCCCGTGCTGGATTCGCTTTTCCGGGCGCGGTGCGGCTATGAGCTTCAGCCGGTTATTCCGGCGCTGTTCGATACGGTAGGGGAGTGGCGCAGGATCAGGCTCGACTATTATCGGACGGTAGCCTATGCCCTCGAGCAGGCTTTCAGCAAGCCGATCGGCGACTACTGCGCCGGAAATGGCTGGATATGGACCGGACACTACAACGGGGAGGACACTCCCGGCCTGACGATGGCCAATACCGGAAACCTGATGCAGCAGCTGCGCCATATGCAACAGCCGGGGCTCGATGCGCTGGCGCTCAGGCTCAATACGATTTACAGTGCCAAAGGAGTGACTTCGGTGGCCAACCAATACGGACGGCAGCGCCGGTTGTGCGAATTATTCGGTATCGGAGGCCATAACCTCTCGTTCGAAGACCGCATGTGGATCACCTCGTGGAATACCATTATGGGGATCAACTTTATGTGTCCGCACCTCTATCAGTACAGCCTCAAAGGGGAACGCAAGCGCGATTATCCGCCCGCGATCAGCCATCAGCAGCCTTACTGGCCGTACAACGGCTTATTCGAGGACTTTTCCGCCCGGCTCTGTTATTTCGCGACGGCCGGAGTGAACGAGCCCGATATATGCGTGATCCATCCGCAGGAGTCGGCCTACCTGGAGACCCAGACCAGCCTGATTACACCCACCGGCGTGCAGGAGCCGGTATTGGCCGGGTTGATGCGTTCGCACCGGAATTTCGATTTCGGCGACGAACAGATTATCTCCGAGACGGGTCGTACCGATGCGGATCGCTTCGTGATCGGGGAGATGGCCTACCGCGGGGTGGTGCTTCCGGAACTGACGACGATCCGCCGCAGCACGCTCGATAAGTTGGTCGAATTTGCGGAAGCCGGAGGAACGGTCGTCGTTTGCGGCGATTATCCCCGTTTCGTCGACGGCGAACCTGCTCCCGAACAGCTCGTTCGTCTCGCGTCCAACTCGGTTCGTGTGCCGGTGGAGGGATTGGGGGATTTGCTCGCGGAAAAGTTGCCCCCGCCGTTCCGGCTCGAAGGGGCGGGTTGCGATTCGGTCTGGACCCATTTGCGCCGGGTACGGAACGGAATGACCCTGCAGCTTTCGAATTTCTCGCGGAAAAACGAGGTAACCGCCGCCCTGCATTTCGAAGAACCGGATACCCGCGCGGTGCTTTGGAATCCGGTCAATGGCGAATGCCTGCGGCTTATGGCCGATTCGACGGGTACTTTCCGGCTGCGGTTTGCACCGGCCCAGACCTGGATTGTCTCTACCGGCCGCTCGGCCGAGACGGCCCGTTGTGCGGCCGATTACCGTTTGCCGGGCGAGCGGCGTACGGTCGCGACGCTCGGCGGTCCGTGGCGGCAGAACCGGCTCAGCCCCAATGCCCTGACACTCGACTATGCACAGTTTTCCAAGGATGGCGGCCGCACCTGGAGCGTTTCGGAACCGGTGCTCGCCTTTTCCGACAGGGCGGCGCAAAGCCAGCCCTATAACGGTCCGTTGCTGGTCCGGTACCCGTTCCGCGCCGAGGCATTGCCCCGGAACTGTTCGCTGGTGCTGGAGCAGCCCGAAATGTACGCTTCCATCCGGGTCAACGGTCGGGAGCTTCGTTTCGGTCAGGGTGAGGAAACTCCCGGGAAAAACACAGGAACAACCTCGAAGAAAACCCCGGGAGATGTTTCGGACGGTGAACTGGCGGGATTTTACCTGGATCGGGCTTTCCGGACGGCAGAGATCACGCCGCTGCTTAAAAAAGGAGATAACGAGATTGTGCTGGCCCTTGATTTCCGGAGCGCTGTGCCCAGCAGCTACGATGCCGATGAACGGTACGGTACCGAAATAGAGAGCGTCTATCTGACCGGCGATTTTGCAGTCCGGGGAAAAGAGGTTGCTCCCCCGCTGGCCGATTCATGGCGCAACCGCAGTCCCTACCTGCAACGGACCGCTCCGGTGAACCGCCTTACCGGTTTCGTGCTTACGGATGAACCCGCACAGGTCGAAGGGGATATGACCCTCCAGGGGTATCCTTTCTTTGCCGGGAGCATGACGTTGGAGAAAGAGTTCGATCTGGAACGAACCGACAGTGCTGCAAGGTACTTCCTGACTTTCCCGGCATGCGAGGCGACGGTGATCGGGATCAATGTCAACGGTACCGACTTGTCCCCGCTGTTCGCCTCGCCGTGGGAGGCCGATGTGACCCCGTGGTTGCGGCCCGGCAGCAACAAGATATGCCTGACGCTGACCAACACATTGCGTAATCTGTTGGGGCCGCACCATCACAAAGGGGGTGAATTTACCGAAGTGCGTCCCGTCACGTTCCGGGCCGGGGAGGATGTTTCGAATACCATGACGGGCGAACCTGTGGGTGAATGCGATTGGTATGACGCGCGTCTGAAAGGTCGTGCGGCCCTGTGGCGCGACGCGTATCACATCATTCCGTCCGGTTTGCTCGCTGCCCCGGAGATTCGCCGGGAGCGTTAAGGCAGGGAGTGCCGCTGTCCGGGAGATGCGTGCGGGAGCGGCCCGGCAGCGGGATTTAATTTTAGGCGATCATTGATTGTGAGTATCATTATCAGGCAGGAAGAGCCACAAGACTTCGAAGCGGTATTCGGGCTGATCCGGCAGGCGTTCGAGGGTGAAGAACATAGCGACCATCGGGAGCAATTCTTGGTGGAGAGGCTGCGGAATTCGGACGCGTTCGTCCCCGAACTCTCTTTGGTCGCGGAAACCGGGGGCACCCTTGCGGGGCACATCTTGTTGACAAAGTTGAAAATCGTTTCGGATTGCGCTGAAGAGGCCGGATCGCTGGCGCTGGCCCCCGTTGCCGTGCTGCCGGCTTACCAGGGCAACGGGATAGGCGGCCGGTTGATTCGTGCGGCCCATGAAAAGGCCCGGGAGATGGGTTTCGGTTCCGTCATCCTGTTGGGACATCCGGCTTTTTACCCGAAATTCGGTTACCGGCCGCTGAAGGAGTTCGGGATTAAACTACCTTTTGATGTCCCGGACGAATGCTGCATGGCGATTGAACTGACCGAAGGAGCATTGTGCAATATAAGCGGGACGGTCCGGTATCCGGATCCGTTTTTCGAATAAACACCGTTCATTTCGATCACCGGTTACATAATTGCCTTTCCGGGTTTTGTACTTTGGGTTTGACCGGCGTATTTCCATTATACAGTGCTCTGATATTCACGAAACGCCCGCATTCAATATGCGGATGCTTCTTTTGAAAGTGAAGGATATGTGAAAGTGTTTGTAGGTTCGGACGGCTTACCCGGCCGGGGAACTCAAGCAAAACGCTGATGCAGGGATTGCGGTGTCTTTCGAAGCGGTTGGCCGGATTTCGAAACGGTCAGTCGGATAGTTTCGGGGTGGCGATGGAAGTTTCCGGTAATTTTTTGCGGGCCACCTGCCGGGTGTCGCGATGGTCCGGCTCTGCGAATGAAATGACGAACGAGGTCCAGCCCTGTTCCGAAGCGAGCCGGAATGTGAGGCCGTGGTTATTCAGCACCTCGCGGACAAACATCAGCCCGATGCCCTGACCGCCGGGTTTTGTCGTGAAAAACGGACTGAACAGTTTGCGCCCGGTCTCTTCCGGAATGCCGGGCCCGTTGTCTTCGACGATGATCTCTACCGGTTCTGAAGAGATCCTGATCCTGATCTCGCCGCCGTTGCCGATCGCTTCATACGAATTCTTTATGATATTGAGCAAAACCTGTTCGAACTGAATGCCGTCCACCCGGATCACGGTTTCCGGCGGGGCGGCCTCCAGGGTGAGCCGGATGTTGCGGTTCTGGCATTCGATCCGGGCAATCGCTTCGACTGACCGGAGCAGTTCGTTGAGGCGGACGTCCGACAGCATAGGTTCCGGAATCCGGACCATGTCCGCCAGTTTGTTGATGAACTGGGACATGTGATTGCAGCGGTCGTAGGAAGCCGCGACGGCCGGACGGAATTCTTCCCATTCGGGGCGTTCTTCCTGCCGGAGTGCATCCGATACCGCGCAGAGCGTAGAACCGATCGCCCCTACCGAGTTGTTGACCTCGTGGGCGATCATCCGGATGATCCGTTCGTACGACTCTTTCTCGAGTTTCATTACCTCCCGGGTCAGCTCTTCGACCAGCAGGAAAGGGTGCACGAAACCGCGGTCCATAAACGAGGATTTGATGCAGCGGTAGACGCGGCGGTCCGCTGTCCGGATCACCGTCTCGTCGTAGAGTTCCAACCCGGCCAGCTCGCGGGTCAATTCGCAGGGCGCTTCCGCCAGCGAAAGCCCTTTGACCTGTGAAAAATCCTCGATTTTCAATAATTTCAATCCCGCAGGATTGATCTCTGAAATCCGTTCGTCGAAATCGAGGATGATTACACCTTGCGGCGAGGCTTGGATCAACAGGTCGAGAAAATGGTTCTTTTCGCGCACTTCGGAACGCTCCTGCTTGAGTTGTGTGATCATCCGGTTGAATACTTCGATCAGCTGGTTCGCTTCGCGGTTGCGGATCGGGCGCAGGCGGCTCGCAAAATCCTGCTGCCTGAGCAGGTCGATTCCGCTGAAAAGCAGTTGATAAGGCCGTACGAGTTTTCGGTACAGCCCGATGAACAGCAGCAGTATAATCAGGGCCCCGGCTTCTGCACTCCAGAACAGCAGCGGCTTTTCGGGCAGCGCAAGCACCCCGAGCGCGGCCGCCGCACCGGTTCCCGAGACTGCTAATATCCAGAAATATCCTTTCAGTTTCATGATCGAACCTATTCGGGTGGGCGTATCGCGTATTTTTCCAAACGGCGGTAGACCGCCTGACGGCTCAGCCCGAGGGCCGTCGCCACTTTCGAGAGGTTGCCGCCGTAGAGCTCCAGTGCCCGCAGGATCATTTGTTTCTCGATCTCTTCGAGCGAATGCACCGAAGTGTCGTGCACCCCTGTTTTGGCTGCAATTTCGACGTACTGATTTTTGAAGTCGACCTCCGTCAAGTGCGGTTGTTGGGAGACGAGGATGGTCCTTTCGACGAAGTTCTTCAATTCCCTGACGTTGCCGGGATAGGGCAGCCGGCTGAGGTACTCCATCGCTTCAGCCGAGATTTAGACCGGTTCCAGACCGTTCTGCCGGGCTTGCTGCCTGGCAAAATACTCCACCAGCAGCGGAATGTCTTCCCTTCGCTCGCGCAGTGCCGGCATTTGCACCGTGATGAGGTTGATCCTGTAAAAGAGGTCTTCCCGGAACTCTCCCTGCTGTACCATCTGCGGCAGGTTGCGGTTGGTCGCACAGATAATCCGCGTATCGACCTGCTTCGGACGGCTGTCGCCCAACGATTCGAACGTGTGGTCCTGCAGTACGCGCAGCAGTTTCACCTGGCTGACCATGTCCAGGTCGCCGATCTCGTCCAGGAAGATACTTCCGCCGTCGGCCAGTTCGAAACGGCCCTTGCGGTCGTAATGCGCATCGGTGAAGGCGCCTTTTTTGTGTCCGAACATCTCGCTTTCGAACAGCGACAGTGAAATGCCGCCCAGATTGACCTTGATGAACGGTCGGTCTTTCCGTTCGCTGTTTTCATGGATGGCTTCGGCGATCAGCTCCTTGCCGGTGCCGCTTTCGCCGGTAATCAGCACGGGAGCATGGGTGGAGGCGATGCGCGATACCGTTTGCAGGACCCGCTCCAAGAGCGGGGACTTGCCGATGATCTTGTCCCGCCGGAACGGACTTTTCGGAGCGGCATCCGCTGCCGTGCTGCTCTCCTGTACCTGGATCGCGGTACGGATCGATTCCAACAGTGCGAGATTGTTCCACGGCTTGGTGATGAAATCGAACGCTCCGGCCCGGATTCCCTGTACGGCCAGATGGATCGAACCCCATGCGGTGATCAGGATTACCGGGACTTCCGGCGCCAGCACCTTGACTTTCGCCAGCAGCTCCAGTCCCTCTTCGCCGGTGGTCGAACGCGTATAGTTCATATCCATCAGGATCAGTCCGGGGATTGTAGTGCGGATTTGCGCCACGGCTTGTTCCGGCGTTTCCGCCGTCGCAATCCCGTAGCCGGCCCGCTTCAGCACCAGCGATAACGACGAGCGGACGGTCGGATCGTCATCGCATATCAGTATAGTTTTCGAATCCATGCGGCAAGATAAGTATTGTAAAAATAAACAATCTCCGGCTTAAAAAAAACGGGTCGGTCAAATCGGATACTGTGCCTCCAGCGGTCGGTTCGCGATAAAGTCGAAGAGGGTCAGTCCGCGGATTTGATAATAGTAGGACCACAGCATGTACATCTGCTCGATGTAATTGCGGCGGGCGCTGTCTTTCGAAGTTTGCGAGTCGTTCAGGTTCAGGATGTCCATTTTACCCTGTATGAATGCTTCGACCGTCGTGTTGTAACGCGACCGCGCGATCGAATCCACCTCTTTGGCCAGTTGCAGCTGCTTGGGTTGGTGGTTGAAATTCTGCACGCACAGGAAAATATTTTGCATGAAGTCGAGTTTTTCTTTTTCGATCTGGGAGTTGACCACTTGCTGGTTCGACTCCGCGACCCGCACTTTCCCCTTGCGTTTGCCCCAGTCCAGTATCGGGACACTGAGCCCCAGGCTGACGATTTGGTTGGGGCCCCAGTTGTGGTTATCGAATGCTTTCGCGAACTTATTGCCGTATCCTGCCCATCCGACCGATGCGAACAATTTGATGTCCCAGCGGTCGGCTTTGGCCTGGCTGACGTTTTCAGAAGCCTCCAGCATCCGCCGCTGGATGTTTTGGGTGAACGAATTGTTTTCGAGCGCCAAATCCAGCACCTGCTGGTAATTGAGCAAAGGCACCTCGTCGGAAATAAAATAGGGGATCGTCGGAACCAGAACCGTATTTTCCCCGAATCCCAGGAACGAACGAAGCTGAAACATTCTGGAATCCAGAGACATTTGTGCGTCGGTCAATGAAGATTCGGCAGTCAGCCGCGAATTCTGCATTTGCAGCAGGTCGACCCGCGACATCTGCCCGATTTTGAACCGGGCCTGGGCGATCTTATACAATTTGTCCGCATTCGCATAGTTTTGCCGGGCTATTTCCAGGTTGATCTGGCCGACCAGCAGGTTGAAGTAGTGCAGGATCGCCGTCGAAGCGACATCCTCCCGGTCGCTTACCAGTTTTTGCCGGGCCTCCTTATATTTTACCGGTTCGATTTTTTGCAGCCATTTGATCCGGTTGAACCCGAAAATCGGCTGCTCGAGCGTGATCGACACCGGAAGCGAACGGTAACGGGTAAAGGGATCCTCGCCGCCTTGGCGCAGGCGGTCCAGATTGCTCTCGACCGAAAGGGTTCCTCCCGTCCACGGGATGTTTTGGGTGATCGATAGCCCTGCGTCTATTTTGTAATAGTTGTTGTTCACGTAGTCGTAGCTGCCGTCCTCTTTCTGGTACATGGATGAAGAGTTCGAATAGTAGGGGGCCGTACCTTTGAACGTCACTTCCGGCAATAGTTCCGTCTTGTAGGTGCGGTAATCCCAGTAGGCTGAAATATACTCGTTTTTCGCCACCATCACGTCGACCGATCTCGAAATTCCCAGTTCGACGGCTTCCGTGAGCGTAATGCGGATCGTATCCTGCGCTTCGAGCCGGACTGCGGCAAAAAACAGAAACAGACTTATGTAATACCATCTTTTCATCTTTTATTCTTCGTGTAATGCTTCCGCCGGTTGCACCTTCACGGCCTGGCGGGCCGGATACCATACCGCGACGATCGAAATCACCGCGACGAAAACGAAGGTTACGGCGAAATTGATGACGTCCTGTTCCACTCCGATTCCCCACGCTGACCGGTCGGCAATGGCCGGGATTCCCAGACTTTGAATCAGGTCTGCGAATCGCAGGGCCATGCAAAGGATGGTGGCGACGATGCTCGCCAGGAAAAGCAGCAACAGGGTCTCGGTAAAAATCAGGCTGCGGATTTTCCGTTTCGAGGAACCCAGTGCGATACGCAGCCCGATCTCGCTGCGGCGGGACTGGGTCCGGAAATAGAAAGTGCCCAGGATGCCCAGCATGATGTTAATCACCAGGAAGATCGTTACGGAGTAGACGCCGTTGAGCTCTCCGTTCACCTCTTCGGCCTGTTTGGCTTTGTAGTCGCTGATCGGCTTCACCGAAGCGAGAAAGTAAGGGCCGAGTTTGAGCTGTTCGGACATCTCCTTGCGGAACCGCTGCGGGAAATCTTTGTCCGTGCCCGGTTTTACGCGCAGTGCGATTTCGTTGCGATACAGGCTCGTTTGTTCGCGTGACAAGGGATAGTAAATCGTGCTCATCGGTTTTCCCCAGTAGATGTCGTGAATTTGTTCTGTGGTTCCGATTGCTGTGATCACATTCTCGTCCCCGCCGGGGAGACATTGGGACAGTGTGCGTATTTTGTCGATCGGAAATCTTTCTTCCCCAATGCCGCAAACTCCCGGACCGATTGTCGAGATAATGACATTCTTGTTTTCACCGTCATCGGGCCACCGGAACATGCGTCCGGAACGGATCGGAATATTGAATACCCGGAAAAAATCGGGAGTAACCAATCTTTCCCGGAAACCGACTTCCGCAGAATCGGACAGAGTCCCTTTTTCGTCGTTGAGCATCCAGCCGGATGTGGCGACACTGCCGCTGTACGGGATGGCATAACGTCCCAAAGCGACATACGCCACATCGGGATGTCGTTTGACCCGTTCCAGAAACGTCATGGTCAGGGCGAAACGATCATATTCCGGTTCGGGTTCGTCTGTGTTTTTAATGATTCTGTATCCCATTTCGATCCGGTATGTATCGCGGATATCGATGCCCGGATCGCTTTTGTAAGTGCGCAGGATCGCCGAACAGTAGTCGCAGCAGAACCAAAGCACGGAGAAGACCAGCGTATATTCGAGCAGGATCCAGAGGTTCGACCTGCGTTCGTTCCAGATGATTTTCAGTATGTGGCGTATCATGATCTTTGGTCGTTTTGGTAGAGTGAATCGACAATGGACATTTTCGCGGCCCGGTAAGCGGGAATGCCGGCCGAGAGCAGGTTAAGCAGGATGCAGACCAAGAAAGTCATCAGGAATACCGGTAACGGCAGCATGGTCCCGGCGGGAACTTCACCGCCCGGCGGGATGCCCAGCAGCCAATGGCGCAGCCAGAGTACCATCGGGTAAGAGAGAATCAGGCCCAATAGGCCGCCGATCAGCGAGGTGAGCATATTTTCATACAGTACCTGGAACAGGATGACGTGCCGTTTGGCTCCGAATGCTTTGCGAATGCCGATTTCGGACATTCTTTTCCGCATGCGGGAGAGGCTGAATCCGGTCAGGTTGACGGCCGGCACCAGCAGCAGGACCAGCAGAATTATTGCCGATTTGCGGTATTTTGTTCGGATGGCTTGCTGTCGTTCTTTTTCAGAGACATATCTGTCTACACCCATCGTGTGGGTACGGTGCGAGTACGGTGCGTTCAGGGAGAGCGTCCAGGGCTTGTTCGCCAGGTTGAACCTGCGTTCCGCTTCGTCGATCTCCCGGAGCAGGGCCGGATAATCTTCTTTGTCCCGTAGCCGGAGCATTGCGATCAGCTGCTTTTCGGTGTAATCCTCCTGTGCGGTGATCGGTACCCAGACATCTCCCGCAGCTTCTTTGAATACGGGTGAAACGTCTTTTACTACACCCACGATCCGGAACGGAACGAATTTAAGGTCGACCGTTTTTCCTGTCGCATCCTCCCCCGGAAAGAGTTTTGTCGCCAGGCTTTGGGATATGACGGCAACCTGTTGGCCCGCGTCGTACTCTTCCTTGCTGAAAGGACGTCCCGACACAAATGAAAAATTCATCAGCTTCCAATAAGCGTCATTGGTCATGCGGGTCATCGCATCGAATGAATTGTCGGCTCCCTGTCTGTTGATAACGCAATAATCTCGGGAATCGTAGCGGGCTTCGTTTACAAACGTGACCAATTCTGGGGTTTTCAGGTTGAGGAGGTATTCTTTGACCAAGCTGTAAGGAAGGGTACCCATATGTAAAGCTCCGCGTGTGGTGTCCCGTTTAGCAAAAAATTCAATGTATAGAGTCCGGCTGCGGTTGCTTTCCGGCGCGGCGTCGGCGTTCTGGACCGTATCGGCCATGACGATCACCAGGATCATCATGATTGCCAGTGCGGTACCCAGAATCGCAATGATGCTGATGAACCGGTTTTGCATTAGCATCTGCCACGCCTGTTTGAGGTATATTTTATACATAACCGTGATTTTTAAAGGTTACTGTACCCTGCGGCCGTCGAAAAAGCGGACGATACGGCTGGTTTGTTTCGCGAGGTGTTCGTCGTGCGTCACCATGACGATCGTGGTGCCCTCCCGGTTGAGGCTGCAGAGAAGATCCATGATTTCGCCGCCCATTTTACTGTCGAGGTTTCCGGTCGGCTCGTCGGCCAGCAGAATCCTGGGTGCGCCCACCAAAGCCCGTGCGATGGCTACGCGCTGGCATTGTCCGCCGGAGAGCTGCGACGGATAGTGTTTCATCCGGTGGGAGAGGCCGACTCTTTCGAGTACGGACGTTGCCAGTTCGCGTCGCTCTTTTTCCGAGCATTTCCGGTACAGCAGCGGTAATTCCACGTTGTCGAGCACATTGAGCGAATGTACCAGGTGAAAACTCTGGAAGACGAATCCCAGCATCCGGTTGCGGAATTCGGCCATCGCGCCGTCATTCATCTGTTGGGTTTGCTGTTCGGAAATAATCACTTTCCCTTCGGTCGGGACATCGAGCAATCCCATAATGTTCAGCATCGTGCTTTTGCCGCAACCCGACGGGCCCATCACCGAGAGGAATTCTCCTTCGTGGACATCCAGGTTGACCCCTTCCAGGGCGACGGTCTCGATCTCCTTGGTGCGGTAGATTTTCGTAACTCCTTGCATACTGATCAGTTCCATGGCTTTCGTTTATTTGGTTCTTAATTCGGTTTTGTTTTTATAGCGCTCCATATCGGACATGATGATCTTTTCTCCGGGGGAGAGCCCGTCGGCTACCTCTATGTAGTCGAAGCCGCTTTCTCCCAGTTTGACTTTTCTTTTGACGGCCCTGCTCCCGTTGACCACCCAAATTTCGTAAGTGCCCGGGCCGTAATATTTCAGCTGTGTGAACACCGGGATGCGCATGACCTCCGTTCTGCTGCCGTAGAGGACATATACGTCGGTTTTCAGGCCGCTGCGCAGGTTCGGATTGGAAGAGTCTTCCGGGACGACGATGAATGTGATTACTCCGTCGGTAATGGAGGGGGTGATCGAATAGATGGTTCCGGGCAGGTTGGCCTTTCCTGCGATGATGACCGCCCGGTTCCCCGGGGAGAGTTTGTCCCGGTGTCCGTCGGCAATCTCGCACTCCACTTTGTAGCGGCTCAGGTCTGAGACGATCGCCAACTGGTCGCCGGCCGAAACCTGCATGCCGATCTGGTTCTGGATGAATGTCAGCGTGGCTGTTTGGGGCGCCAGGATTTGCGCATTCTTCAGTTGGCGTGCCTTCTCTTCGAGTGTTTTGTCGAACATGCTAAGTTCCAGTTGTTGCGCCCGGATGCCGGCCGTCATGTTTTTCTGTTCGTTGATGATCTTTTGCTCCAGTTGTTCCAGGTTCAGTTTCGCTTCGGCGTAGTTCAGTTCTGCGCGGCGGACCTTGTCCGGCGTGCTGGCCCCGATGCTGTCCAGATACTTTTCACCCTGCAGGTCGGACCACAGTTGCTTCATCTGCATCTCTTTGACCTGCTGATCCATGCGCAATGCAGCCAAAGCGTTTTCCAACGTGATAACGACCTGGATCTCTTTGCTCTTCATCATCTCCTTCTCGTCTATTTTTTGGCGGTATTCCGTTTCTACCGAAGCTAAATCCAATTTTAGCAGCGGTTCTCCTTCGTGTACCGTATCGCCCGGATTTTTGTATACTTCCAAGATCCGGCTGCCGACCGGCGATACGATGATCTCTTCGGAAAGCGGCACCAGTTTTCCGGTCGCGGCAATGGAAATTTCGATCGGTCCTTTGTCTACCGTTCCGATCGGCATGTTCTCGATCGGTATTTTCCCTTCGAGCCAGCGGGGCAGCAGCAAAAACAACAGCATGAGAACCGCAAGTGCCGTTGCGATGCGGATGATCCTGTTTTTCTTTCTTTTTTGGAGTTCTTGAACTGATATTTCCCGGTCCATACGATGGCGATTGAATTCAACGGCCTGTTATCAACCTGGATGCCATTTCGTCTGGAGACTGATAATCTGACGATTGATTAATATGAGGGGTGTCCGGAAACGGACAAAGGTGTCCGGCGCGTGTTTTAAAAAGACATATAAATATCGTGTCGGATTCCGTTAATATAGAAAAGCGTGTGAGCTATGAAAGGTGCAGGAAAAAGGAAACGGCTAAAAGTATTGTACTCGTTGGTGCCTGTCGGGTCGTTGAAGATGCTTTGCCGGGTTGGTTTGCAGAACTAGACCGGGAAATCCGAGGGTTTTGGATGGAGATTCGTTTCCCACTGTATTGTCCGTGTCGTAATTTTATTTACTTTTAACCTTTCGGGATTCGGAATTCGACACCGGTTCCCTTCGTCGGGTTGTCCCGGCCTGCAATTATGAGAAAGCGGCTGTATATCTTATTATTCCTCTTCGGATTGTTTCCATCGGTTTACGGCCAGCAGTCCGCTGACAACAATTATGTTTTGTTGCTGAACTCCGCTTCGTTCGGCGAAGCATGGTCCGATGTGCTTTATAAATCGTTGGTGGAAGATGTGCAGCAGCTGGGGGTACGCGTCGATACCGGGGAGCTGCTCGTCCCGATGATGAAAACGGCCGAGGATGCCCGGCTCAGGCGGGAAATGCTGTTGGAGAAATATCCCATGCCGCCCCGGGCGGTCATTTACATCGGAGATCCCGGCTGGCTCGTTTGCCGCCCGCTTTTTGACGAGGAGTGGAAAGAGGTCCCGACGCTAATCTGCTATTCGCGGAACTCGATGCCCGAGTCGATCGAGGACCTGCTCAGCGGGAACCTGGATAGCAATACGATGGTGCCCGCATCGGAGATGACCAAAGGGTACAACCTCACCATTCTCAAACAACCTTCCTTTATTCCGGAGACCATAGAGCTCATGCGCCAGTTGCAGCCGCAAATGAATACGGTCGCGATGATCTCGGATCACCGTTACATTAGCCTTCGCGTACGGGACGAGGTTCATCAGGCAGTCAACCAACACTTCCCGGATCTGGCGTTTCAATCGCTCAGTTCTCCTGAACTGACCACCGGACAACTGCTCGACACGCTTTCGGGGTTCGATGACAAAATCGGGATTATCTACTACTCTTGGTTCGTCACCCAGAACAGGCATGAATACCTCGACGATCATGTACAGCGGGTGATTTTCGGACTGGCGCATACCCCGATTTTCACCCTGACCGACCGGGACCACGAAGAGGGAAGTTTCGCAGGGGGATATTATATCCCCGCCATCTCGTTCAGCCGTGTGGCCAGCGCCACCATTCGGGAGATTCTCGGCGGCAAGCCGGCCCGAGATATTCCCTGGAAAGACGGCGGTGTTCCCGGTGCGTATCTCGATTATCACCATCTCGTGCACCAGGGAGTCGATCCGGCCCTTTTCCCAAAGGATGCCGTATACAGCCAGGCTCCTCCGGGTTTTTTCCAGAAGTACAAGTTTCATCTGGTTATTTTCGGGGCCTTACTTTTGTTGCTGGTTGCCGCTATCGTGATGAGAATGCGCTGGTTCGTACAGCGGCAACGGCAGCAGAACCGTGAAGTCCGATTGCTTTCCCAATACAGAATGCTGGTAAACAACATGCCGGTGATTTACCTGCGCAAACAGATTGTCGACGGACCCTCCGGACCTGCCTCAGACTTTCTGTTCCTCGATGTGAATCCCGCATTCGAACGGGTGTTCGGGTGTAAGCAGCAGCAAATCATCGGTAAGCGGCTGAGCGAGATGTTGTCCCGCTACGACAAACTCTCCTGTTTGGCCGGTACGGACCAGACGGTTCATTCATTCGTCATCGACGGTGAAAACGGGCAGCACTATTACGACAAATTGGTTTTCGGCAGCAGCGAGGAGAGCATTTGGGACGTTTTCTGTATCGATCGCACCGAAGAGCATCTGGCCCTTGTTCAGATGGACCGGCACCGGGCGGAGCAGGACGAGCTGAATGAAAAATATAAACTGGTGTTGCAGGCGACCGGACTGACCCCCTGGATTTGGGAAATCCCCGAAGGGCTGATCGACTGCGATCTCTCCTATACGCCGGGATTAGAGTCGGGTTCCGGATCACGGTTTATCGTTACGGAAGAGCAGTATTACTCCATGATCTATCCCGACGACCGGGAGCGTATCCGTGCCGCATATGCCGACCTGTTGGCGGGGCGGATCGATATCTTACAGGAGGAGTACCGGGTCATCTACGTACAGGGAGATTACCAGTGGGCGAAGAGTTTTGCCATCGTCAGAAAGAGGGATGCTTCCGGCAAACCGATACAATTGGTCGGCGCATCGCTGCAGATCGACATACAAAAACGGCTCGAACAGGACTTACGCGAGGCCAAAGAGAAAGCCGAAGAATCAAACCGGCTGAAATCGGCGTTTCTGGCCAACATGAGCCATGAAATCCGTACGCCGCTGAATGCCATTGTCGGATTTTCGAGCGTGTTGGCCGATACGGAAGGCGATGAAGAGAGACGGCAGTATATTACGATCATCGAAAATAACAACGAGCTGTTGCTTCAGTTGATCAATGACATTCTGGACCTGTCGAAGATCGAGGCCGGAACGCTCGAGTTTACCGAATCGGATGTGGATTTGAAAGAGATGTTCTTCCGGATCGAGCAAAGCATGAAACTGCGGATTCCGGAGGATCATCCGGTGGAGGTGGCGTTCGAAGATCCCGGCGGCGATTACCTTATTCACACCGATCCCAACCGGCTGATGCAGGTGGTAACCAACTTCATGACCAATGCGATAAAGTTCACGTCCGAAGGAAGCATCCGTTTCGGTTACCGGAATCGGAACGACGGCGAGTTATATTTCTATGTTTCGGATACCGGTTGCGGGATTCCGGCCGGAAAACAGCAGGAAGTCTTCGGACGTTTCGTCAAACTCAACACGTTTGCCCAGGGCACTGGGCTGGGGCTCTCCATTTGCGAAACGATCGTTTCGAAACTGGGTGGGCGGATCGGCGTGGCTTCCGAAGAGGGAAAAGGTTCGACGTTCTGGTTTACGCTGCCTTGGCGGCCTGTTACCCCATAATCTTATTTTTTCATTTTATGTTTTCTGGCTTTCGCTTATTATCTGACCGACACTTAGGCTGCTTGAAAAGGGCTGTAAAATATCGGCGGAAACGGTCCTGCGCGATAATTCCGAATATGGCGGGAACCCTGATTTTTACAAAATCTGTGGATCGGTATCGCCTTCGAGGAACGGGATGTACGGTTGCAAAAAAATTATGGCTTCCTGCATGCGGTTGACGGAGAGGAGGCCGTTTCGGGAACTGGCGAACCGCCACCACCCGAATCCCGTCCGTCGGGTCGGAGTTCCCGGTATATCGGCGGTTATTGGAGCGATACAAGGAAACACCCGCACAATCTTTGATTGTGCGGGTGTTTGTGATTCTTTACGCATTACGCTGCGGAGAGATAGGGAACGCGTCTGTCAATCTATCCTCCTGTATATCAATCGGAACAAAATCGTTTTATTCCTAAAGCCACCGAATAGCACACACGCTGAAAGCAGCGTTTTACCCTGAATTGCACTCGGTTAGTACAAAGATATAAATTATTTACCAAAAGCATAAGCAATAAATTTTAATTATCAATACAATAAAAATTGTATATTTGTATAATACTATTAATCAATATTATGGAAACAGATAAACAATTAGCTGCAATCGCACTATTTCGTGAGTTATACACTGCGAACCAAGATGCGTATGGTGTTCTGGCCAAGTTAATTACCTATGCTGCCCACAAAACAACGCATTATTGTAATTCTATCGAAGAAATTAAAGAATTATTAGTTTCAGAATATGATTATTCAATCCCTTCTTCTGTTATTCAATACGTTCTTACAAAACGGTTAAAATTAGAGCCTGAAGCAGGTCAGTACATCATACAACCCAACGGAGAGGGCAATGTCAGTATCGCGTTACAAAAAGTAAATCAAGAGTATGACAATATTTTAAATCTGTTATGCAAATTTATTGAGTGTTCGACTAAATGTGAATTAACGGATAATGCTAAAAAGGATGTTGTCAAAGCATTTTGCGAATTTATTTTGGATAATTCTTCAAATAACTATTACGCGACGTTAATCAGTAAATTTATTATTGAAAATGCGCAAGACCAAAATTTAACCGACTCGTTAAATAAGTTTAAAGAGGGCGTAGTATTATATACCGGACTTAAATATTCTTCTGAAGATTTAGGGGAATATGGTTGGAAAAATCATATGATATTGTATTTAGATACGGAAATTATATTTTCCGCTATCGGTTATAACGGAGAAATATATCAAGAAATATTCAATGATTTTTATGATTTAGCAGCAGAAATTAATCGTAAAAGGAAAACACCCGTTATTAAATTGAAATATTTCCAAACGACAAGAGATGAAATATTGTCATATTTTGAAAAAGCGGCAGATATCGTTAAAGGAAAAGAACTTTTAATGCCGGGGAAATCGGCAATGCTTAGAATTGTTGAAGGGAAAGCTCAAAAGTATCAAATAAAGGAAGAACTCGCACGACTGGACGTTTTTCTTAAAAAGAAAAATATCGAATTAGACTCAAGGGATGATTTTTATACAAGCGAGAACAAACCATATAATATCGAATCCATAGAGGCCTCAGAATATTGTGATAACAAATATGGTAAAAATGCCAATATCGATTTAAAACAATTAAATTATATTAATATATTACGTAAAGGCAATAATGAAAAAAGTTTTGACAAAACGGTCTATTGGTTAGTTACCGGTAATTACAACGTCATGTCAATGGGTATGGACTCAGAGATAAAAACGGGACATACTTCATTGACCACCACATTATCTTTTCTAATTAACCGGTTTTGGTTCAAGCAGAACAAAGGATTTGGAAAAGATACCACATTCCCTTCCAGTTTTAAAGTTGTCACACAGGCACAACTGGCATTGGCAAGTTATGTTAATGGATCATTGATCGCTCACTATGAAGAACTGAAAAATTCAAATAAAGATCAAGAGGAAACTACTGCCGTATATCTTGCATTACGGGATAATACAGCAACTCCCGATGATATCAATATAGACGTTGTCAATAGCAAATTAGAATTTATTGATAACTATAGTATTGATCGCGTTGTAGAAGAACAGGCAAAGAATCGACTTCGTGCTGAAAAGGCCGAAAAAGAATTGGCAATCAGGGATTTGCGAATCAAGCAAAATAACGAGCAAATAGCTTTATTAGAAAAGCGGATAGAAATTTTCGAGGCACATAAGGCCGAATTGCAAAAAGAAAAAGAAGAAAAGAAGCAACGGGTTTGTAAAAAGCGTAGGACATGTTCAAGAATAATATGTTATACTTTATATAGTCTAATTGTCACATGCATTGTGGGTATCATAGTGCTTTGTTTTCAATATAATGAGATATTGGTTAGGTGGGGATCAGGAGCAATATCTCTGATTGTGACGATTATTATATTGATTCGTGTCAAGCCGATAAAAAAATACGTAATGCAAATATCCGAGCAATTAGCGTGCAAATTTGTAAGGCCTATTGATTAACATATTCCTTGCAACAGACTATTATTCTCTTCCGTTATTGCGTTCGGATATATAAAATATCCCTATATTTGTCCCGTTAGTTAACGAGTAATGATTATGACCGATCGATTTACTGACAGCGATAGGTGTGCCGACAGGCATGCGGACGGTAAATAGTTCATCCCTTTTGTGGCATGGACTTTTCTGTTCCGTGCTTTTTCACCCACTTACATAAAAAACGAACGATCCCGGCTTGCCAGGACAAAATTGCATTTTCAGGGAGAGCCGTCAGGCGCGGCCTGATGCAATCGGTCAGGGTTTTAGCAGGATCGGGTTTAATTTGACAAAAACTGAAATAATCGAGTACCCCGGCGTTGCGAATTGCGATTATGTTCGTATATTTGATTCAACGATTCGCCGGAATACGGTGGGTTGTTGCTTTGCTTTCGTATAAATCTGGTAAATTTTGATGGCAGCAAAGCACAAGACAAGCCCTTACGCATCGGCCCACGCCTTGCGGGGTATTCTCTTTCCACGTCTTAGGCGTGGGCCTCTTGTGCTTATATGCCTCACGGCTTACCAGAGCCTTTACGAAGTATAAGCAATAATGCCCGCGCTTTCTCTTTTTCTGCCGGATCATAAACTTAAATTAAAAAGTTATGTATCTTTGTAAAGTAACTACACGGCATTGTCGTAACATATTCAGTTAAAGGTTAAGACAACCTTTATACCTTTGGGCAAACTCGCGACTGTTATAGCGATATAACAGGTTTATTCCGGTATAAAAGATGTCTGAAACCTGAGCTATGCCCCGGTACGTGTTACCGGGGCGGGCTTGGGCGTAAGGGCAGCTACCGGATAAGGCTCGCGAGGCCGACCCAAAGGGGCTGTACCTGCGTCCTTGCCCTTTTTTATGCCCTGCTGCAACGGACCGATCCGTTCGGCGGCAGGCCCCCAGAGGACGCCGGGATAATCCACGAAGCACTCACTTCACCCCCGGTCGATATGTTACGGTCCCAATCCCATACTTGTACTTGCACCTTATCGTCCGTCGCGGGATTCGTCCGGCGGCGCGATTGGCGTTGCGAGTGTGTGAACGCTTCCGTTTCCGCCGACAATCCATCTCAAAGCTATTTAATAAAGGGGTGCGGTCATTCGTTTCTCCCGTCGGGCGGGACGAACAACTCCCGGACTGCGCCCCTTTATCACCTTGCGGCCTATGGCGACATTTCAGGCAGAAAAAAGAGGGAGTGCGCGGCGTCCGCTTGTTCGTGTAAGGGCTTGCAGACGGAGAAACCTTTGCCGTCGCGCTCCCTCACCGAATCCCCGAATCATACCGATTATAAGTCACGCCCCGATTCTTTCATGGCCGGGGGCATTTCCCGCAAAGCGGTAGCCGGGCAGCGGTCACGCGCTCAAAGGATATGCCCCCTTTTTTCTCCGGTCAACCGGATTCCGTTACGGCACTTCGTGCAATTTTTTCATAATCATTTTAGGTTAGTTGTAAGACCGGAGCGTCCCGGCGATATCCATGTGGCAACAGGGTTAGTGTTTGTGTTGCCGGGCGTTCCGTGTCTTTTTCAGCGGTGACATCCGGAACGAACGGATGAAAATTCTCGACATCGAACGTATGAACGACAACGCCATCGCAGATCATCGAAAATGTGTGCAGTCCTGCCGCGAGCGGTTGCAGTTCGTGTTAGACTATTCCGGCATACCGTCGTACAATGCGCTGGCGAAGCGACTCGGCCTCAAGCGGGCTGAAAACCTGTACCAGATACTCAAGGGCAACAACGGAATCAGCGGCGATCTGGCATTTCGGATCAACCGCGCGTTTCCCGATATCGGTATCGGCTGGCTGAAATCGGGCTGCGGGAGTCCGCTGCCCCCGTCGCTGTCCGAGCCGAATATGTGCATGGGCCTGAGCATGCGGACGGAGCGGAACGAAATACCGCTGTATACGGACTTGCGCTTTCTCGCCGACGGGGATGATGAGCCGGACAGAATACTGCCGTTCCCCGTTTGCCTTTGCCCGGAAGCGGAATTGGCGACCCTGTGCCGGACCGACGCTTTGGCCCCGCGCATCCTGCCCGGAGCGTATATCCTGCTGCACCGGGTGGCAAGCGACGACATTCTCTACGGCGGCATCTATTTCATTTCGACCCGGTCGTATCAGCTTTGCCGGATCGTCCGGCAGGCCGAAACGGCGGACCGGCTGCGGCTCCTGTCGACGAACCCCGAAGAATACGGCGAGCTCGTCATCGCCCGCACGGACATTCTCTCCCTCTTTCACGTCTGCGGGACATTCCACCGCATGAACGACTGATTTACGGTACTGTCTTATAACTCCTTCAACCGATACCGCTATGTTCCGACCGACCGAAACCTTTTGCCGAAGCCTCGCCTTTATTCAGACGCACGACCGGATCGTCCATGCCGGGGATATTCCCGACGAGCTGCTCGAAGCGTGGATCGATCCGGAAGCGGACGAGCGCCTGAACGAAATCAAGCTCGCCCGCTACGCTCCGTCGGAGATTTACCGGGCGACGCCGGACGATCAGCGAATCCCGCTCAAGGTGTTCGTGTACACCTACGACCGGTATTGCAGCGGGTGCTACCGGGAGCGCGGGCCGGAACGCTGGCTCGACCCGTCGGCCGAGAGGCGCTACCTGCAGTTCCAGTTTATCCTGCAAACGCTCCGTTACGACCGGGAGCACGGCACAGCGATCTATTTTCCGCACATCGACATTTTCGACTACGGCGATTACGAGCGAATCGTGAGGGAAATAGCTGAGGACGATGGGCATGACGAGATGTCGTAATGATCCGGCGACTTCATTAAAAAATTCGTCGTTATCGGTATTTTTCGCTATTTTAGCCGCAGATTACTTTTAAAGGTCATATCCCGAAAAACCAGGACGTTAAAAATCTTCGGGCCGACGAAAAAATAGTCGATCCAGGCACGCACCGATTACCGAATTTTGTATATACATTTGTTCAAGATTCGTCGGGATTGGCGAATTGTCGCTTTACTAAGTAGTAAAATCCTGCAAAAATTTTAGGACAGTAAAGCACAAACGCTCCGTTGGTCGAGGCTCACGCCTGCGGCAAGGGGGATGTTATAACACCATGTCTAACGGCGTGGGCTGTTTGTGCTTATATGTTCAAGGGTCTTGCAGGAACCTTCTACTTGTATAAGTTGCAAACGCCCGCGCTCGTTTTTTTCTGAGACGTACCGTCTACGTCGAATCCTTTGAACATATTGGTTTGCCGTCGCCTTTGTCGGCGATGCTACGAAATACCCCGTCATGAGGCCCATAGGACGCCGGGGTGGGCGCAGGCGTTCGTGCACCGATGAAACGCCGCTTGCGTATCAGCGAACGCGCTGCGCCCTTTTTTTGCAACGCTGAGTACAGTATATGTTTAGGCTTATAATCTATCGAATCGCATTTATCGAATAGGTAAGGATGTATAGGTGTTGGAAACGGAAAGCTATGAGTTTGGGTGATTCGTAAGCTGTCCGATATGGTCGGGACCCGCTCATCCGGTCCCGACCATATAAATATAAGTATGTCCGGAACAGCATCCGCTCCGAATATTTTTACCTGCTGATTCCATACTTCTTTTTTTTCCGCTTGCGGTACTTCTTCGCCAAATGATCGCGTATCTCGTCGAGCTCATCGACGGGTGGCGGCTCGTTCTCCAGTCCGATAGAGAGGATGTCGAACGCTCCGAGGATCGAGCCGAGCGTATCGTCGCCGCCGAGTCTGTCAGGTTCTCTTGCTGGTTCGGTCGCGGGTTCCGGCTGAGGTCGGGAATACGCCGGGCGCGTGGATCCCGTCGCGCGGTCGGGCGAGGTTTCCGGGGTCGGTTGCGGCGGGAGCTTCGGCAGCAGCACCGCACGGTCGGCGGCGGGGTTGTTGAACAGTTCCTCGAATACGTTAGCCGAGTAGCTTTTGCCCAGACGTGAGCCGTTGAGCACCATGCGGGTATTGCGGTCGATGAACGTCACGCCGTAGATTCGTCCGGCGTCGTTCTCCCGGAACACGGCCTCGATCCGGCGGTCGTGCAAATAGTTCGTGAAATCCTCCTTTGTCCGCGAGGCGTGCATCGCGCGGATCACTTCGTCGCGGGTTCGTCGTTTGAGTTCCTGCGAGCCGATGAACCGCTCCAGATCGGACTGTCGCTTTTTCTCCAGTTGAGCGGGCCCCACGTCCTTGCCGATGCGACTGGATTTGATCGGCACGCCCGTTCATTGCCCCCTCCCGTCGAGCGCGCAGTACACGATGCCGCGATAAGGTGTCCCGTCGGTCTCGCCCTTGCGTTCCTCCAGTTCGACGTTGTACGTTCTCAGCAGCACGTTCAGTTCGGTCAGCGAGCCGAAGCGGTAGCTTTGTGTCAGCAGCCGCACGGTCGAGGCGATTTGCTGTTTGAGGCTTCCTTTGCCGTACTCCACTTTTTTGAGTTCGTCGAGGTCTGTCCGCTGTCCGTACTCGAACGGCTTTAGACCGTATTCCCTCTCCAGTTCCCGCAATACGGGTTTCGACCGCTCTCCCTCCTTGTAGTCGTCGATCTTCGTTCCGTCCTCGCGGACCCGGACCGAGACGATGTGCAGATGCACGCGCTCCAAGTCGCGGTGCTTGAACACGTAGTAAGGTTGGTTTCCGTAACCGATCCGCGTCATGTACTGCTGCGCGATGGCGGCCAGTTGCGCGTCGGTCGGCTTGTCGTCCGGGTGCGGATTGAGCGAAGCATGGAATACCGGGGTTTTCATGCGGTGGTCGCTGCTGAGTCACGGATCGAAGCTCCTGACCGCTCGTGGCAAATCGAAGCGGCGCGGATCGAGCGGCAGGGCGACCCGGTGGCTGCAAAGCAAGTCGGCTTTCCCGGCACTCATTTTTTCAGCATGGTAGGCCAATGCCCCGTAGAGGTTGGCACCGCGTTTTATTCGGTCGTACATTTCCGCTCAAATTCTTGGGTCAGCCGGATAATCTGCCGGTTGAGCGCTTGGAGCTCGTCGGTGTATTGTACGAGCTTGGCGAGCAGCGCGACGGCGCGGCGCTCGTTGAAATTGGTGTGGATGGCTTTTGTAACCTGATTGTAGTTTACGCCGATTGCACGCATCTGAGCGTAGAGCGAGGTCAGGCGGTTGTAGTATTCGAGCGCCCCTTTGTCGGTTTTGACGACGTGGAACGTTCAGCCGAAAATCCGGCCAAGAATGAATTTCGATCTGTTGCGGGTTCCCGATCGTTCGAGCATCGAGAGAAATCGGGCATTTTGCTCGTCGTTCAGACGGAACGTGTAGCGGTGGCTTTTCGGGTCGGTCACGCCGCCCTTGCCTTTGCGGTTGGTTTTCATTATGGAAAAATTTAAAGATTTTACGACTCCGGAGTAAAACCCCCTGCCGATTCGGCGGCATCCGTGCTGTCGGACAAAACGCAGTTTGTCCGACAAGTACACACCTTGCTCTTTGCTGGCGCAAAGAAAATCCGGCCGTTCGGCCGGGTGGCGTCGCTGCGCGACCTTTTTGCCGATGAATCGGCAGAGGATGTTTTGCTCCGGGGCAAAGTGAAGGCATGATTCGGGCGTTCGGTACGCCCGTTCAGGCGGTCATGAGCGGTCAAGTGGTACAAATTCGGAAGAACCGGGCTTTATTTGTCCCCGGTGCGAGGAGCTATAACAGGAAAATAGACTTGGCACAACGGCACAGCATACCGCATGACTGCAAAGAAACTTATACTTCAAAGTCAAAAAGCAACAACAGGTAAACAACTGATAATTTATCATATACGTGATTTTGGCCCATTGGCCCGGTTTGTCCAATCTGTCGCTTCGGACTGGCACACCGGCACAATGTGCCGGTGTGCCGGAGCCTATTCTTTCACCGGGACGCGGTTGCGTTCGAGGATGTACCCGATCTCCGACTCCGGATAAAGGAGCTTGCCGCCGACCGACGTATAGGGAATGATGTGGCTGTCCCGGTACTCCTGCAATGTGCGTTGGCTGATATGGAAAAATGCACGGACGCCCGCGCCCGTCAAATAGCGCTCGCCGCACAGCGACGGCTTGACGTTTTCTTGGAGCTCGTCCAGTTTTTCTCTTGCGTCGTCGATCTCGCGGATCAGCGTCCGGAATTTCTCCGAGTCGCGATGGATTGTATCTTCCATGTTTTAGCGGTTTTCCGGTTTAACGAAATTTTCGACCAACACCCGGCGGATCGCATCGGCCGGGTAATAAATCTTGTTGCCGATGAAAGAGTAAGGAAGCAGGCCGCTGTTCCGGTCGTGTTGAAGCGTCCGTTTGGAAATGCCGAGGATCAGGCAGACCTCACGGCCGTCGAGTCATTGCCCCGCTTGGCGATCATGAATGTACCCAGACAGACGGGCGACTTGCCCGGTCAGGGAGTGCAGCCGCTCCACGATCTGCTCGTAGGCGCGGGTTTCGATCAATAGGTAGTCCATAAGCTCGATAATTATTTAAGGTTAAACAACGGATGCGCGTTTTGTTTCGCGCATCCATTGCAAAGAAAATCCACAAATGATTTTTTTATCCCGGGTGGTCGCTCGTGACCGCTGCTGACCGCCCCGACCGTGATAAGTTACCGGAGTGCGGCGAATATCCACTCCGCTCCGGGGGGCGATTTCTGCAGAAATCGCTCCCCGGTGTGGAGTGCCCTGAAAGGGTTAGCGAACCGTGGAGCTGAACGATGCCCCGGCGTTCCGGACCTCGCGCAGAACGGTGGTGTCGAGCACGCGGGCGTAGTGACGCGTCATGTTCGTATTGGAGTGTCCGAGCATCTTGGCGATGCTCTCCATCGACACACCGCTGGAAAACATACAAGTGGCGAAAGTATGCCGTCCCGTATGGGACGTGATTTGCTTATCGATGCCGCATATATCGGCCAGTTCCTTCAGGTAAGCGTTCATTTTCTGGTTGCAGGGCACGGGAAGCAGCACGCCTTTGGCCGCGCATCGGGAATCGTCCCTGTACTTTTCCAGTATTTGAAGCGGAACCTCAAGCAACGGAATATCGCACATATTCTTTGTTTTCTGCCGGGGCTTGCGAATCCACTTCGTTCCGTCCATACCCTGAACGATATGCTCCGGCCGCAATTGCTGCACGTCGCTGAACGAAAGACCCGTCCAACAGCAGAACGCGAATACGTCGCGCACTTGCGCCAGACGCGGAATGTCGATCTGTTTTTGCACGATCCGTTCGAGCTCGTGTTTTTCGAGGAAGTTGCGCTCGACCCGCTCCAGAGAAAACCGGATTTCGGCGAACGGGTCTTTTTTGAGCCAGTCCTTGGCAAGAGCGATCAGTACAATTTTCTTGAAATTTTTAAGGTATTTCGTCGTCGTGTTGTGAGCGCACTTGCGCTCTGTTTTCAGGTAGAACTCGTAGTCCTCGATGAATTGCCGCGTGAGCTCATCGAGGTAAATGTCCTTTTGGCGGTAGGTGTGCCACATGAATTCCTCCGTGTGCTTCAGGCAGGTCTCATACCGTTGTACGGTGGCCGGAGCCATGTCGATACCCGACAGCTTGCGGCATTTGTCGTTGTGCTCGCGGAACAGTTCCATCAGCGTATGGCGTTCGGGCGCGTCCTTGCCCAAATAGCGGTCGAGAACCGTCTGGGCGGTTACGTCCGCTCCGTCGAGCTCCATGTCCCGGCGGGTTCGTAATAAGTTCATGCTGATCGCATCCAAAAATAGATTCAGGTCTTTCCCGCCTTTGGCATTTTCGACGGCTTTTCCTTTCGCCGTATTCCAATGTCTCGGCTCGATAAACCGTTTTAGATGGGCATCCGCCCGGTCACCGTTTACGGTGATTCTCATAAAGATAGGCGCCTCGCCGTACCGGTTGAGCCTCGTCCTGCGGATGTAGAACAGGACGTTGAATGTCGTTCTTTCCATTTTGCACATGGTTTTGGGATTAAAAATACGTTTCCCAAGTGCGAAAAGTCAAGATGCAAAACGCTGCGAAACAATGCGCTGATCGCTTATTCGGTGGCAAAAATCCGGCTGTAAAAATGCCACCGAATAGGACACCGCGAAACCGCATTTTTCTGCGTTTTTTTGCCTGCGGACTAAAAATAGAAAACCCTGTAAACGCGTAGTTTACAGGGTTTTGCTTTCTTTTTCTGTGGCTTTTGGCGGAGAGATAGGGATTCGAACCCCAGGAGCCTTTCAGCTCAACGGTTTTCAAGACCGCCGCAATCGACCACTCTGCCATCTCTCCGGGGACAAAAGTAGAACGGAAAATCTTTTTTTCCAAATGATGCGTTCGAAACGGTTAATATTTTGATTCTAAACACCTCGTGCTCAGGTGCAGTATTTTACGTTTTTTGCCGGTTTTTTTGTTTTTTTCAAAATAATAATTTTATATTTGTATAAGACCGACTGACCTAAAAGCCAATTACCTTAAACTTTATTGCATTATGAACAAATCTCAACTTGTGGATGCCATCGCCAAAGAGGCCGCCATTACCAAAGTGGAGGCGAAGAAAGCGCTTGACGCTTTTATCGCTGTGACTGGAACAGCCCTTAAATCAGGGGATAAAATTGCCCTGGTTGGTTTCGGTTCTTTCTCGGTAGCTAAGAAACCGGGTCGTACGGGCCGTAACCCGCGCACGGGTGCTGCGATCAAGATCGCCCCGAAGAAGGTGGTAAAATTCAAAGCGGGTGCAGAACTGAGTTCTCTGGTAAAATAACCGCCCGGAAGAGGAAAAGAGAGAGGCGCCCCTGCGGCAGCCTCTTTTTTTATTTGCCGTTTCCGAAAAAACGGGTAATCTTTGTAGCCGGAAATCCTAAGCCTATGTCCAGGAAAAGAATCGTACTGCTGCTGATCGTGTTGTTGTTGGTCGTAGATCAGGTCGTCAAAATATGGGTCAAAACGAACATGGCCCTCGACCAGAGTTTTACGGTTTTCCCGAATTGGTTTTTTATCCGCTTTATCGAAAATCCCGGGGCCGCGTTCGGATTTCAGCTCGGAGGGAGTTACGGTAAGTTGATCCTGAGCGTATTTCGCCTGGCAGCTATCGCTGCATTGGGGTATTATCTCGCAGTACTGCTGCGCAAAAAAGCACCCACGGGCGTGCTCGTCGGTTTTACACTGATTTTTGCCGGGGCGGTGGGTAATGTGATCGACAGTGCGTTTTACGGGCTGCTCTTTTCGGAGTCGACCTTTACCGGCGTCGCGACTTTTCTTCCCGAAGGAGGCGGATATGCCGGTTTCCTGCACGGCAAGGTGGTTGACATGCTTTATTTCCCGCTCTTTAGCGGTGTGTACCCCAGTTGGCTGCCTTGGGTGGGCGGTGAACCGTTCCTCTTTTTCAGTCCGATCTTTAACTTGGCCGACAGCTATATTTCCGTCGGAATTATCTACATGCTGCTGTTCCAGCGCAAATTTTTCAAATAAATTTCCCGCTCGCAAAGCAAATTTCCAAAAGGGGGGGGATCCGGGTTGTTAAAGGCTTCCCGAAAGCTCCCGCGCATAATTTACCACCGCGGTGCCATCGCATCCGGTAGGTAGCGCAGCGTGTGAGTGCCGTCGGCGTCGAATTCAACGCCGATGAAGTCGAACTGCACGTCCATATCTAGCCCATAGGTGGCGATGTAACCGCGTGCCGCCTTGCAAAGCGACCGGAATTTCGCGGCTGTCATCGCCTCTTCCGGCGCAGTCAGGCCGTCAGCTGCCCGGCTTTTCACTTCGATAATGTGCAGGACGCCGTCGCGCCGGGCGACAAGGTCGATTTCACAGCGACCGTTCCGCCAGTTGCGGTGGAGCAGGTCGAATCCCTCTTTAAGCAGGTATTCCGCCGCGAGGCGTTCCCCCTCGGCTCCGGTGCTGAGCGCGTCGAGACGCTCCTGATAGGCCGTTGTGCGGATCATCCTTCGAGCGGTTGTTGCAACAGGAATCCGAGATCGTCACCGGGATTTACTTCACGGGGCAGTTCTCCCCAGCGGAATATACGCATCGGGCGGGGACCGATCAGCGACAGCCTGTCGCCTTCGAGCCGCAGCATGCATCCTTCGCGCAGTCCTGCTACGTATACGTTGGTGTTGACGGTAATGTACTCTTCGATACGCTGCTCGCGCGTTTCTCCCGCATGGCCCTGGGGGTGTGCGTCGAGGTAGTGGGGGTTGATCTGGAACGGGATCAGTCCGGCGGCATGGAAAGTGGCGGGCTCGATGATCGGCATGTCGTTCGTGGTGCCGATGGTCGGGCAGGCCATGTTGCTGCCCGCGCTCCAACCCGCATAAGGAATCCCTTCGTCGGTCACTCTTAGTCGGATCGCTTCGATCAGCCCTTCGCGTTGCATCATTTGTGCGAGACGGAACGTGTTGCCTCCGCCTACGACAATCCCCTTTGCGGACATGATGGCCAGTGCCGGATTGGCTTCGCGGTGTACCGAACGGACACGGATGCCGAGTTCCGAGAAGCGAGCCTGTACCTTTTCCAGGTAGGCATCGTAGGTGAAAGTCACTGCGGCGTACGGGACGAACATCACTTCGTCGATGCCCTTGAAAAAATCGCCGAGCTCTTTTTTCGGATAATCGAGGTAAGCCTCGCCGGCATTGGTCGAATTGCTGATCAACAGGAGTCTCATGGTATGCTGGTTTAGGGGAGGGACCGCTTGAGAGAAGCGTCCCTGCCGGTCTGTTATATGCTATCGTTTATATTATATATAAGTATAGACGTAATAGCTGCATCAGTGGGACCACGGAAAAACCCGGGCGTTGGCTGTTCGTGCTGTTTTTATCCGTCGGTGCGTTTGCTCCTTTTGTCGCCTTCGGTGCGTGCGATCGATACGTCGTTTCCCGTTTCCGCGACTGTGATGCGCCGATGATTTTCCCTTGCAAAAACCGCACTACAATTTGGCGAGCTCTGCTTCGACGGCTTGCGGGTAGTATTCGTATTCGAGCGCATGCACTTTTGCAGCCACCTCTTGCGGCGTGTCGTCCGGTGCGAGGGGCACCCGGTGCTGTGCGATAATGTCGCCGCTGTCATACTGGCCGTTCACACGGTGGATCGTAATACCCGATTCTTTTTCCCCGGCTTCCACGACCGCCTGGTGCACACGGTCGCCGTACATTCCTTTGCCGCCGTATTTGGGCAGCAGCGCCGGATGGATATTGACGATGCGGTCGGGATAGGCGGCGATCAGGTAGTCCGGGACGAGCCACAGGAATCCGGCCAGCACGACGAAATCGATCCGTTCCTGCCGCAGCCGGGCGAGCACCTGTTCGCTATTGTAGAAAGTATCGCGGTCGAATACCATGCTTTCCACACCCAATCGGGCGGCACGTTCGATCGCGCCGGCCTCCGCTTTGTTCGACAGCACCAGCCTTACAGTGCCCTGAGGATGGGCTGAGAAGTAACGGATCAGGTTTTCGGCATTGGAGCCCGAACCCGACGCGAATATGGCTATATTTTTCATAATTAGTTTTTTACGGGTGAAATCCCGGTGAAAAGACGCAAAAAAACGTTCGGGATATCAAATGTAAGGGAAAAAGTGTTACTTTTGCAAAAAATTGGCTTTGAATTACGAAGTTATTTTGGAATAATGTTAAACCTAAATCATTAGTATCATGTCAGACATTTCATCAAAAGTAGTGGACATTATCGTGGACAAACTGGGCGTTGACGCAGCAGAGGTTGTTCCTACCGCCAGCTTCACCAACGACCTGGGTGCCGATTCTCTGGACACCGTTGAGTTGATCATGGAATTCGAGAAAGAGTTCGAGATCTCGATTCCTGATGAAGATGCCGAGAAGATCACCACCGTCGGCGACGCCATTACTTACATTTCTGCCAAGAAAAACTAAAAGGCCTTAAACTGGACAGGCAATTTTTGTTTAACGAACGAAATTTCTTTATGAAACAACGAAGAGTTGTAGTAACCGGGATCGGAACCCTTAACCCGCTGGGAAACAATATCGAGGAATATTTTACGAACCTTACACAGGGCGTGAGCGGCGCAGGACCCATTACTCATTTCGACCCTTCCAACTTCAAGACAAAATTTGCCTGCGAACTCAAAGGCTACGATCCCAATAACTTTTTCGACCGTAAAGAGGTCCGCAAGTACGACCTCTATACGCAGTATGCCCTTATCGCAGCCGAACAGGCCATCAAGGACTCGGGACTCGATCTCGAGACGATCGATAAGGATATGGCCGGAGTTATCTGGGCTTCAGGCATAGGTGGACTGGAGACATTCTACCAAGAGGTAAAGAGCTATGTCGAGGGAGGCGAAATCCCCCGATATAGCCCTTTCTTCATCCCCAAGATGATCGCGGATATGGGCGCCGGCCAGATTTCGATGAAATACGGTTTCCGGGGGCCGAACTATTGTACGGTTTCCGCATGCGCGTCGTCGAACAACGCGATGATCGATGCGATGACCTACATCCGTCTGGGACGTGCCGACATCATTATGACCGGTGGCTCGGAAGCCGCTATCAACCCTCCCGGAGTAGGGGGATTCAACTCCATGCAGGCCCTTTCGACCCGCAATGACGATCCGACGCGCGCATCGCGTCCGTTCGACGCGGACCGCGACGGGTTCGTGATCGGTGAAGGTGCCGGTGCGCTGATCCTCGAAGAGTATGAGCACGCCAAGGCACGCGGGGCCAAGATTTATGCCGAAGTGGCCGGCGGCGGCATGAGCGCCGACGCTTACCACCTGACCGCACCGCATCCCGAAGGGCTCGGTGCACGCAAGTCGATGAGCGATGCGATCAACGATGCGGGCCTCAAACCCGAGGATATCGACCTGGTCAATACGCACGGCACTTCGACGCCGGTGGGCGACGTGGCTGAGCTGAACGGCATCAAGGCCACCTTCGGCGACCATGTGTACAAGATGAACATCAACGCTACGAAATCGATGACCGGCCACCTGTTGGGCGCTGCCGGTGCGATCGAGGCTCTGGCTTGCATCCTGGCGCTGACCAAAGGCATCGTTGCCCCGACCATCAACAACGAGAACCTCGATCCCCAGATCGATCCGAAGCTCAACCTGACGCTTAACAAAGCGCAGCAGCGCGATGTGAAATGCGCATTGAGCAATACGTTCGGTTTTGGCGGACACAACTCCACGGTGATCCTCAAAAAAATCTAAGCGCGCTGTGGCGGGTTCGATACTGCTTGCTCTGAAGCTCCGCTGGAGCCGGGACAGGGAGTATTACAAAATCGTGAAACACCTTTTCGGCTTCCTGCCGAACAACATAGAACTCTACAAGCTGGCCTTGATACACAGGTCAGCTTCGTTGTTTTTGGAGGATGGCACGCCGATTAACAACGAACGCCTTGAATTCCTGGGCGATGCAGTGATCGAGGCAATTGTGTCGGACTACCTTTTCATCGAATTTCCGGAACGGGACGAAGGATTCCTGACCCAGTTGCGTTCCAAGATCGTGAGTCGCAGTACGCTCAACGCGCTGGGTTTGCGGTTAGGTCTCGATCGCCATATCATCGTGCAGGGCGGCGGTAATTTTGCACAGAAACACCTGTATGGCGATGCGCTTGAGGCGATGGTCGGCGCGATGTATCTCGATAAGGGATACGAATTCGTCAATAGGTTGTTTATCAATGAAATCCTCCGTCGGTATATCAACCTCAGCAGCATGACCCGCACCGAGACAGATTTCAAAAGCCGGTTGATCGAGTGGGGGCAAAAGAATAAACGGAGGATAACGTTCAGCACCGTCAACGGCGAGGCATTCACTTCACAGCACCCCACATTCCGTTCGGCAGTGTTGCTGGACGGTGCCGAGATCGGAACGGGTGAGGGCGGTTCGAAAAAGGAAGCCGAGCAGAGGGCTGCGATGCATGCTGCCGAGAGGCTGCGTGAAACCGCACCGGAAGGGGCTTTCGGCCATATTGAAATCGATATCGAAACCATTTGATTCTATCCTTGCCGGTCACGACATAGGTTTGCCGGGTACATGGCATACGTCGGATCTTAGGGGCACCCGTGCGGAGTTTAAGTTTCCCTTCCGGTGTCTCTACGGGAAGGTGCCGCTGCAAATTTGTGGTGAAAATCGGAATCAGGCGTTGCCGTTACGCATAGAAATCCTTATCTTGCCGTAACCGGGCGGCGTATTCGAAGGCCCGTATAAACTACCCAAACCCAACGTTATGCTGACGGACAAGCAGGTGCGCGGGAAACTCGTGAACCAAGGCGTGCGGTCGCTCTCCGACGCCGAATTACTCTCTATATTGTTGCAGAAAGGCGAGGCGGGCGGCTCGGCGCTTGAGTTGGCCGAACGATTATTGGAAGCCTACGATCACAATTTGATGCGCATTGCACTCGACGGTCCGGGCAAACTTCGCTCGGTGGCGCAACTCGGAATCGCCCGGGCTGCGCTAGTCAGTGCAGCACTCGAAATCGGGCGCCGGGGCCGTGCCGCGGAAAACAGCATGCGTGACCAGATTATGAGCGACCGGGATGTGATAGAACTTTTCCAGCCCGAATTGGCGATCTTGCCGCATGAGGAGTTTTGGGTCCTTTACCTGAACGCATCGAACAAAATTCTCGACCGGGTCCGCATCAGTCAGGGCGGCGTAACGGGAACCGTGGTCGATTACAAACTGATCGTCAAACGTGCCGTCGAGCGCCTGGCACAAGGGATCCTGCTCGTGCACAATCACCCTTCGGGCAATCCTTTGCCCAGCGACGCGGACACGCTGATCACCGAAAAACTGGTGCGTGCCGCATCGTTGTTCGAGATTACAGTGGCAGACCATGTCATTATCACGTCCGGCGAGTGTTACAGTTTTCGGAGCCACGGCTTTTTCGACCGGTTGTAAACCAAGGGGGATACGTACTTATTCCGTTTATTCCTGTTTTACCAGATCTTCCAACAGGCCTTCACAGGCATCTTCAAGCAGATCGAGTACCAGTTCGAACCCCTCGTGCCCTTCGTAATAAGGGTCTGGAACGTAGGTGGCGTCGGAACGGCGGCAGAAGGCCACCATCCGGTAGATTTTCGCTGCGGCTTCCGTCGACGGGGCAAGGCGGTGTACGCGTTCGTAATTGCTGTCGTCCATCACCACGATCCGGTCGAATGTTTCGAAGTCGTCGGGCGTGATCTTCCGCGAGCGGCTCGTGAGCGCATAGCCGCGTTTGGATGCGGCCTGCCGCATCCGGCGGTCGGCGGGCTCTCCGGCATGGCCGCCATAGGTTCCGGCCGAATCGATTACAAAGTTATCGTGCAGGCCAGCCCGGTCGACGAGCTGCTGCATGACTGCTTCGGCGGCCGGGGAACGGCAGATGTTTCCGAGACAGACGAATAGAATTTTATGCGGTTTCTGTTTCATGGCATATCCGGGTCAAACGATTCCAAAGATACGCTTTTCACAGAAAAACGGCCGTCCGCTCCCGAATTTTCTCGTTTTTATGTATCTTGCAACGTCAAATCCGAAGTATTTTATGGCGTTACTGTTGTGTATCGAGGCGGGCACCGACATCGGTTCCGTCGCATTGGCTAAAAACGACCGTCTGCTTTCCCTGCGTGAGAGTTGCGAAAGCCGTCAGCACGCCCAGAACCTGGCTGTCTATGTCGAGGAAATTTTGCGCGAGAACGACCTCGACGCAAAAGACCTTGATGCCGTAGCGGTCGGAATGGGCCCCGGTTCCTACACCGGTTTGCGGATCTGCGTGTCGCTGGCCAAAGGAATTTGCTACGGGGCCGGAATTCCGCTGATCGCGGTGGGAAGCCTCGAAGCCCTGACTCGGGTGGCGTTGGAAGATTATGAGGCGGGGATTCTCAATGTGGACGACATCAGCGATGCCATTCTCCTGCCGATGATCGACGCGCGGCGCATGGAGGTCTACTGCCAGCAGTTCGATGCCCAGGCTCACCCTTTATCCGGGGTCGAAGCGAAGGTTGTCACGGCCGAAAGTTTTCTCGATGAACGCCGTTCGGGGCGGACGATGGTGTTGTTCGGCAGCGGGGCAGCCAAATGCAAAGAGCTTTTTCCCGAGGATAACGTGCGGCTGGTGGAGGTCACTCCGTCGGCCCGGGGGTTGGTTAAACCGGCCTATGAAGCGTTCCGGCATAAGAAATTCGAAGATATTGCCTACTTCGAGCCCTTTTATCTGAAAGATTTTGTCGTTACTCCTTCGTCGAAAAAAATATTTTGATTATATTTGCACCCACAAACCGAAAGGTTGGACATTGACCTATGGTGTAATGGCAACACTACAGATTCTGGATCTGTCGTTCTTGGTTCGAATCCAGGTAGGTCAACAGTAAACCCTGATAAGCATTTGCTTGTCAGGGTTTTATTTCAAATAATTGGAACGTGGTTAGGAACGTTTTATATTCTCAAGGGATAAAACGCCTGATTCCCATCTTCCTCCATAGGATAAAAATTAAAGCTGCCACTACCCCACCAACCACCCATACCCACCACGGGACGGCCCTTTTCGTTTTTACAATGTCCGATACCTGATTATGCAATTCCACATTGTATTTTGACCGGTCGGCGATGGAATCCGATTCGTGTACATGGGTTCCGGTCTTGGTTGTGGCCTGCGTTTGCTGCTGCGTTTGCTGGCGCTCCCAAATAGTAGTGCGCTCTTTCAGCGGCGGGGTACCCGTGGCCGGGTCGGTCGGTTTGTCCGTGTCGAACTTCTCGATGACCACCTCTGTGTCTTTGGCTTCCGATGAATCCTCCGTCACGTGTGATTCTGTCCGCCCGGAGGAATCCTTATCCCGCTTCTGCGTTACATTGGCTTCGGTTTTATCGGTGATATCCGTCTTGATGGACGATGACACCTTACGACTGGCCGAACAGCCCAGAAGGCCCAAAATGAGGGTTAATAGTATTATCTTTTTCATATTCATTGCTTTATTGCGGCGAATTCGCCATAATAAAAATGCCCGAACTTTCCGCCCGGGCATAAAAAAGGCGGTAACACATTGGTTGCCGCCTAACCGATTGAATAGCTAATAAGGAATTTATTTTAGATCAAAATCACAGTGTTCGATCAATGAGGGCTTTACCTGATTTCCCATTCGGTATAGATAGACCTGAACTCCTTCTCGTCTTACAAATTTAATAGGTGCCACAAAATCCGAATCACCGGCAATAAGCACCATTTTATCCACTACATGTTTTATTGCCATAGAAGCCATGTCGATACCAACTTTCATATCAACGCCTTTCTGGTTAAAATCAGGTTTCCATTTGGATGTGTTATGCATATCCTGTTTCCAACCAGCGAATGATAATTCACCTTTGCGAAGTGCAAACTTATCAAGTTTACATAAATCCGAAAGGAATTTGGTTTTATTGGCATATATCGGCGATTTAGAGCAATCGATTTTCTTTTTATGCGTATGGTCATCAATGATGCCAGAGAAAGGATCACAGTCATAGTAAAACACCCTGAACAAAACATCCTTCGTATCGCCATGCGTTTTGTTCTCTACTTTATCCATTGCATTTTGTACTGCAATTAATACATCGGAGGCTGTAGGGTCCTTCTTATTTTGAGCTATAAATCTTTGCCAGAAAAAACCGCCATCAATTAATACCGCAACTTTTGTTATCATAATTATTTAACCTTAAATCAATTAAGCCACCCTTTCGAGTGGCTTAACGGCCGACCTATCGGCATCGGATTATATCGCCAGCCTACTGGCATCGGATTATCTTTTGCAAAAGTAAAGTTTAAAAATAATTTACCAAAACAATGCGGAAACTTTTTCTGCAATCTACTCACAAATATAACGCCACTCTTACGCTTAATATTATACAATGTTAATACAATAAACGGCAACCAATATGTCAAAGAACTTTTAACCTGTTGAATTAGTGCCGAACCGGGAATTCCCGTGTCGGGCTATTTCTTATGCAGTATTTGCCGCCGGTTCTTGCCCGGCGAGTATGAAATGTGAATCCAGCTATATCCCGCCTCATCGATCAGCTGGTCGAAATCGAAGCCTCCGTCCACGATCATTTTGAACAGTTGGTTGTTTTTGGCCGGGCTTCCGACGGTAATATCGGCAGCTTCTCCCCGGACATGCTGGCTGGTGGGTACGCCGCCGACCGCCTTGTTTAATGTCGGGCACCGATAACCGCTGTTGACCGTGATCGGGCCGCCCCACTTTTCGCGGATCGGGTCGAGCAGGTTGTTTACGAGTGTCGAAAGTTTGATCTTCACACCCGGCGGCGGGGTATTGTCGATCCCGAGCGCCCGAGCCTTGGCCGAGGCGGTCAATTCGGGAATGGTAAAGTATTTCATGGTTCCTCCGTCTGTTTTTTATTCGTCAGTTCCTCCACCAGCTTTTTCAGATCGTCCTTATTGGCGATGATCTTCCCGGCCAGCAGCGCCGATTCCGCGAACTTGGTCTTGTCCTCCGCCTTCTCGAAGATGCTTTT